>OGIB01000588.1_pt1 | contig 16608 bp, 17 predicted proteins | sample 1571691 | NCBI WGS metagenome assembly OGIB01 (sample SAMEA2582058, study PRJEB24529) | metagenome | biome: Human gut stool | place: China | collected 2011
TATGCGCGATGAGAACGGCGTGCCGCAGGGCTACGACCTGATCTGGCGCGGCGTGGAGATCACCACCGGTGCACAGCGTGAGCATCGCTACGACGTGCTGAAGAAGCAGGCAGAGGAGAAGGGCCTGGCCGATGATGTCAAGTTCTATCTGGAGTTCTTCCAGTACGGCTGCCCCCCGCACGGCGGCTTCGGTCTGGGCATCGACCGTCTGACCATGCTGCTCTGCGGCCAGTCCATCAAGGACGCCGAGTTCCTGTTCCGCGGCCCCAACCGTCTGACTCCGTGACCTCTTTCAGGCTCTCCCTTTGGGAGAGCTGGCGCGCAAGCGCCTGAGAGGGTATAAAAAGGCGCACCGGCACAGCCCTGTTACAGACTGCCGGTGCGCCCTTCGTCATTTTGTTCTGTTTCGGCCCGCGTTATTCGGCAGTATCCTCAGCGGGAGCAGCCTCTTCTGCAGCCTCGTCTTCGGCCTCAGCAGGCTCTTCCTCAACGGGGGCGGCGGTATCCTCGCCGAACAGCAGACGCTCGTACTCGTCCAGCTCCTTCTCACGGCGGCGCAGATAAACAGCCACAGCAGCCAGCGCACCAGCCACAGCAGCCAGCGTTGCGATAACAGCGATCAGACAGGATTTCTTCATAGGTTCAGCACACTCCTTTTTGGTCGAACCAGCGGTCCAGCTATTTTCAGCGGTCGTTCCGCGGCACAGGCTCGGTCTATTCTGAAACTATTATACCCGGACTTCACGAAAATTACAACCAAAAAGGCAAAATTTTGCTTTTTTCAGAGTCCCAGCTTTTTCTTATACGCCTTGAATGCGCCGGGCAGGGTGTATTCGTTCTGCAGCTGTTCGCGGCTGGCCCAGACACAGCCCGCCGGGGCTTCCGCACTGCCGACGCAGACAGAATAGCCGCTCATCCGCCACTCGATGTGGCTGAAAATATGCTTTGCCGCCGGCAGAGGTTCGATGCTCTCACAGGCAAGGCCCAGCGCTTCCAGCCGGCCGCAGACTTCTTCGGCGCTGAGGGCTTCGCCCTCCCACAGAAGCGGCTGCCACAGACCGGCCAGCAGACCTTTTTGGGGCCGCTGCTGCAACAGGAAGCGCCCTTCGGCGTCTCCGGCCAGCACTACCGTCACCGGCTCGATGCGCCGTGCTTTGGGCGCAGCCTTATGGGGCAGTTCCAGCGCCGTACCGGCCCTGCGGGCTTCACACAGAGAGGCCAGCGGACACTGCTCACAGAGCGGTGCGCCGTTCGGCACACAGACCAGTGCGCCCAGCTCCATCAGAGCCTGGTTGTAGTCGCCCGCCTTTTCGGGGGGCTGATGCTCCATGACCCGGGCCGTAAAAGCTCGTTTTACCGCCGGTTCTGTAATAACGCCGGGGTCATTATACAGTCTGGAAAACACCCGCAGCACATTTCCGTCCACGGCAGGAACCGCCAGCCCGAAGCTGATGGACGCGATAGCCCCCGCCGTGTAGTCCCCGATACCGGGCAGAGCGCGGAGGGCGTCGTAGTCGGCTGGCAGCTGCCCGCCGTACTGCTCACAGACGATGCGGGCGGCCTTTTGCAGGTTGCGCACCCGGCTGTAGTAGCCCAGCCCCTCCCAGAGCTTGTGGAGCTTTTCTTCTTCGCACGCCGCCAGCGCGGGAATGTCCGGCAGGGCGGCGAGGAAGCGCTCATAATAGGGCAGCGCCGCCGAGACGCGGGTCTGCTGCAGCATGATCTCGCTGAGCCAGACGTGGTAGGGGCTGGGGTCGGTGCGGAAGGGCAGGATGCGCTGGTTCTTGTAGAACCATTCCAGCAATGCCGGGGCGATGTTTTCCACTTGTTTTGCTCTCCTTGTTGAAAATAAAAGAAAACCTCTCAGTCAAAGCCTGCGGCTTTGCCAGCTCCCCTACCGAGGGGAGCCTCTGGCGAAAAGGAAAAGTTTCCCGTTCTGCCAAAGCCTCTCCTCGTCAGGAGAGGTGGCATTGCGAAGCAATGACGGAGAGGTTGACTCACTGATTAGAAGCCGTAAGCCGTGCGGGGGAAGGGCAGCACGTCACGGATGTTCTGGATGCCCGTGAGGTACATGATCATGCGCTCGAAGCCCAGACCATAGCCTGCGTGCTCCACGCCGCCGAACTTGCGGAGGTTCAGGTACCAGTCGTAGCTGGACTTGTCCAGACCCAGCTCGTCCATACGGGTCACGAGCTTGTCGTAGTCCTCCTCACGCTGGCTGCCGCCGATGAGCTCGCCGATGCCGGGAACCAGCATATCGGCTGCGGCCACGGTCTTGCCGTCGGCGTTCTGCTTCATGTAGAAGCTCTTGATCTCCTTCGGGTAGTCGGTGACGAAGACGGGCTTCTTGAACACCACCTCGGTCAGGTAGCGCTCGTGCTCGGTCTGGATGTCCACGCCCCACTCCACGGGGAACTGGAACTTCTTGTTGTTCTTCTTCAGGATCTCGATGGCGTCGGTGTAGCTGATGCGGCCAAACTCGCTGTTTGCCACCAGCTCCAGACGCTCGACAAGGCCCTTGTCGATGAACTGGTTGAAGAAGGCCATCTCATCCGGGCAGTTGTCCAGCACATAGCGGATGACGAACTTGATCATAGCCTCGGCGTTGTCCATGTAGCCATTCAGGTCGCAGAAGGCCATCTCCGGCTCGATCATCCAGAACTCGGCGGCGTGGCGGGTGGTAAAGCTCTTCTCGGCGCGGAAGGTGGGGCCAAAGGTGTACACCTTGCCGAACGCCATTGCCATGGCCTCGGCCTCCAGCTGGCCGGAAACGGTCAGGTTGACCGGCTTCTCAAAGAAGTCCTTGCTGTAATCCACAGCGCCGTCCTCGGTCTTGGGCACATTGTCCAGATCCAGCGTGGTCACGCGGAACATCTCGCCTGCACCCTCGCAGTCGGAGGCGGTGATCAGCGGAGAGTGGGCGTAGACAAAGCCGTTCTCCTGGAAGAACTTGTGGATGGCGTAAGCGGCCACGCTGCGGACGCGGAAAGCGGCGTTGAAGGTGTTGGTGCGGGGGCGCAGGGTGGGCATGGTGCGCAGATACTCCATGCTCATCTTCTTTTTCTGCAGGGGGTACTCGTCGGCGGGGCAGTCGCCCAAGATCTCCACGCTCTCGGCGTTCAGCTCAAAGGGCTGCTTTGCCTGCGGGGTGAGCACCAGCTTGCCCTTGATGCGCAGGCTGCTGTACAGACCGGTGTGGATGACTTCGTCGTAGTTTGCCAGCTTGCCGGCTTCCAGCACGACCTGCAGGGTCTTGAAGCAGCCGCCGTCAGACAGGGCGATGAAGCCGATGTTCTTGGAGTCGCGGATGTTCTTTGCCCAGCCGCATACGGTGACGACCGTACCATCGGCGGGGGTGTTCTTGTACAGCGAAACGATCTCAGTGCGTTCCATTTTCAGATTACCTCCGATATAAAGTAAAAAGACAGCTTTTCTCCCTGAAAGTTCAGGGCGAACAAGCTGTCTTGTAATGTCCGCGGTGCCACCTGAATTACCGGAAGTGTCCGGTCGCTCACGCGCTCAAGTAAAAGCGCTGCTCCGTTAACGCTGAGCCTGCGGCGCACCTACTGGCGGCGCATTTTTCTCACTGCGCCCTGTTCAGTTTGCTGCTCCCGGGTGTTCGTTCACGCACCGTCCGCGCACGGCTCCCAGCTCTGCCGCGCTCTCTGTGGCGTTGTGATGCGCTACTTTTCCCAATCACTGCATTTACCAGTAAAATATAGCACTTTGCCGCCGTTTCGTCAAGTATCCGGGCCAAGCAGGGCCTGCACAAGGCCGTTGGCCGCCAGCTGCCCGGCATAGAGGGCCTCGTTGAGGTTATTGCCGTGGCCTCCTATCTCGATGAGCAGACTGCCGGTGGTGAGGTCCTGATTATAAAAGCGGTAGCTGAACAGCACAGGCCGGGTGAACCCGGGGTACATCCCCTCCATGCTCCGCTCCCATGCGGCGGCGAAACGGAGGTTCTGCCGCCAGCCGGGCAGCCGGACGCTGCCGCCGTTGTCGCACCCGCAGATGATCATGACCTGCGCGGCCTGCCGCCCGGCCACGGTGCAGACCGGGGCCATCCGGGAACCTCCCTCTGTCTCGATGGCGTCCCGGTGGACGTCCAGCACTACCTTGATGCTGGGGTACTGGGCCAAGTACCGCTGGACGACGGCCCGGCTGTTCTCGTAGCTGCCGGTGTAGCTGGGGTAGTCGTTCAGGGTCTCGTCGTGGAGAGTGTTCAGCCCGGCGGCGTTGAGGGTGTCGGCCATCACCCGGCCCACGGCACACATATTCAGGTTGGTGTCGGTGGTGCGGGCGCCGTCGCCGGGCGAATACCACAGCCCTGCCGAGAGGCGGTAGTCCTCGGTGGCGTGGGTGTGCATGATGAGGATCTGCGGGTCAGGGCTGTCCTTTTCGACGCCAAAGGGCAGTGGCTCCTGTATCTCTGCTGCGATGTCCGCCGCAGTCTGTCGGGTGTTGTTCTTGATGCTGCCCGCGCCGCAGGCAACGTACTTTTCACCGCTGCCCTGGGGGTAGTTTTTCTCGATGACAGCACCCGCGCCTTCGGGCCGGGCGTCGTCACCCAGAAGCTCCACAAGATAGCTTTCGATGCCGCCTGTCGGGGCGGCGGCTTCGGGCAGAGAGGCGGCAGTCCCGGTGCTTTCAGGGGCGGCTTCGGTCATGGATGCGGCCTCCTCCTGTGCCGCGCCGGAGACGGCCTTTCGGCTCAGGGAGAGCGCCGTCTGCGCCGCCGGGACAGGCCCGGCGATGACCGCCGCCAGCCCCAGCACAACACTGTGGGCCGTGATGGTCAGAGCCGCAAAAAGGGCCGCTGCGCCCAGAAAAGGCAGCAGATGGCTCTGCCCGGCCTCGCCATAGCGCATAGACTGCCCCCTCCCCTTTTGTTTTATCCATACAATATGATGGACGGTCTGGTTTTATCCCACCAGCCAGCAGAGCTGGGCGATGCTGAGCCTCGGCTGCAAGGCGCGGTTGATGGCCGCGCCCAGCAGGGCGGCCCCGTGGGCAATGACGCTGTCCAGCTCCCGGGGCGTCACCACGAGGTCTTTGCCCTCCTGCGCCATCATCAGGGTGGGAATGCCCGCTGCGATGACCGGCAGGCCCAGACGGGCCGCGTCCAGATGCTTGCTGCTGCCGGGCTGGGCCGGGCAGAGGCCGGTGTCGGAGAACTGCAGCGTCCGGCCCAGACGCTGGGGTTCCGACGAGCAGAGGCTGTCCACGCAGATGAGGGCCGTGGGCCGCACTTCCCGCACCAGCGCACCGGCCAGCTGCTGCAGGCTCAGACCGGTGGACGCCGAGACGCCCGGGGCCACCGCCGCCACCGGGCGGATGCCCTTCACCGGCGGACGGCCTGCGCCCATCGTGACAAAAATTTTCTGGACGGTGCGGGGGCCGAGGGCGTCGGCGGTGACCCGGCGGTTGCCCACGCCCAGCACCAGCACCGGCCCCTCCGGCGGCAGAAGCGCCCGCAGCTCGTCCGCTGCCTGCTCGATGACCTCGGCGTCCCGCTCGTCCAGCACACTGACGCTGGGGACTTCCAGCGTGACGTACCGCCCCCGGGGCTTTTCGAGGCCCTCCCGGGCGATCTCCACCCGCGTCACCGTCACGCCGCCCCGCTTTGCCGTGGCCGCGCGGACTCCGCCGGGCAGGTCCGCCGCGGCCGTGTAGAGCTCGTCCGCCATATCTGTCAAGCGCATGATTTTCCCTCTTTTCTGCTCTGTTTGCCGCCAAAAAGCCGGTTTTGGGGCCTCGCGGCACAAAAAGTATGGGAAAATCAAAACTTTTTGAAACAAAAATCGAAAAAATGCTTGCGCTGGAACGGCAAATATGGTATCATAAGGTGCGCTGTTATAGGTAGCCAAGGAGGTGGAACGAATGCCTAACATCAAATCTCAGAAGGACCGTGTCGTGCAGGCTGTTGCAGAGCAGGCTCACAACAAGGCCATTAAGACCAACCTGAAAACAGTCGTCAAGAAGGCAGACGCTGCCATCGATGCGAATGCCGCTGACAAGGACGCAACCGTCCTGGCTGCTGTTTCCGCGATCGACAAGGCTCGCGCTAAGGGTGTCATCAAGAAGAACACCGCCAGCCGCAAGATCAGCCGTATGGCAAAGCGTGCTAACAAGAACGCTTGATCGCAGTTTGATTGACGAACAAAACCCCTGTACCGGGACCCCGGTGCGGGGGTTTTTGTTTTTTATTTTTCGGGACGGTAAAGTGAGCTTGCGCGCTTTTGGCGCGAGAAAACGCTCTTCCATCATCACAGAAGAGCCTCCTCAGTAACAATATGTATCCTCCCCGGTTTCGCCATCAACTCCTCCTCCGGCAGCGGCGGGGCCTTCTCCGCCCAGAGCCACCACCCGGCCCAGAGGACGGGGACCGCCGCCGCAAGGGCCAGCCCCGGCCAGAGCACAGCCGGATAGCCCAGCGCCGCACTGCCGGGCCAGAACACCGCCGCTGCACAGAGCGCCAGCGCCGTCCAGCCCTCCCAGAAGATCGTCGTCCATTGTGTTTCCTGTCGCATGGCTTTTCGCCTCCTTCTGGCCCCAATATAACGCACTCCGGGCGAAAAATGAGGCGAAACGGCCCGCCTTGCACACAAAAACATCCCGGCTTGAGCCGGGATGTTTTTCTAATTCTGGTCATGGCTCTTCCCCACCCACGAGCAGACGACTCCGCACACAAGGCTGGTGGTGATCCCTGCCGCGGCGGCAGTCAGCCCGCCGGTGAGGATGCCGATGGCCCCTTCCTCTTCGATGGCCGTCCGCACGCCTTTCGCCAGCAGATGGCCGAAGCCCAGCAGCGGCACGGTAGCGCCGCAGCCCGCGAACTCCGCCAGCGGCGCATACCACCCCACCGCCGAGAGAATGACGCCCGCCACCACATAGCCCGTCAGGATGCGGGCCGGGGTCAGGCCGGTGAGGTCGATGAGCAGCTGGCCGATGACGCAGATGCCGCCGCCCACCACGAAGGCCCAGAAGTAATTCATCCGTTTTCCTCCTTCTGCTGCGGGCTGCGCAGCTCCACGAGATGGGCGATGGCCGGGATGCTCTCCTTCTGCAAAAAGGTCGTCTGGCTCATCAGCGCGCCGGTGGCGATAAAGAGCACCCGCTTCTGCGTTCCCTTCTCGAGGCGGGGCAGGATATGCCCGCAGAGGACGGAGGCGCAGCAGCCCGGGCCGGAGCCTCCGCTCTTCACAGTCTGCTCGGCGGCATCGTAGAGGATGCAGCCGCAGTCCACATGGTTCTTGAGCAGAAGTCCTTCTGCCGCCAGCAGGTCGCGCAGGAGCTGGCTGCCCACATGGCCGAGGTCGCCGGTGTAGATGCGGTCGAAGTCCGCCGGGGCGCTGCCGGTGTCCTTCAGATAGCGCAAAAGGGTCGCGGCGGCAGCGGGGGCCATGGCCGCACCCATGTTGTTGATGTCTTTTATTTTATAGTCCTGCACCCGCCCGAAGGTGGCGGCGCAGAGCTGCACACCCTCACCGGCGGGCCGCAGCAGGCAGGCACCCGCCGCCGTAGCCGTCCACTGGGCGGTGGGCGTCCGGACAGCGCCGTAGCTCAGCGGCGTGCGGAACTGACGCTCTGCCGCACAGAAATGGCTGGACGTCATCGCCAGCAGGCCGTCGGCCATGCCTGCACTGCACAGCGCCGCGCCGAGGCCCAGCGCTTCGGCCATCGTGCTGCAGGCCCCGAAGAGGCCGACAAAGGGGATGCCTAGCTCCCGCAGGGCGTAGCTGGACGCGGTACACTGGGCCTGTAAGTCGCCCGCCAGCGCGAGGCTGACGTTATCCGGCGTCGTCTCAGCCTTTTTGAGGCAGAGCCGCGCCGCCCGCAGGGCCATTTCTTTCTCGGCGGCCTCCCAGTTGGACTGTCCGAAAAAGTTGTCGGCGCTCAGCTCGTCGAAACAGGCTGCAAGGGGGCCTTCGCCCTCCTTTTTGCCGCCGATGGCCGCATGAGCCGCCACGACGGGCGGCGTCGGGAACAAGAGAGTGTCTCCGCGTCGTGCAGCCATCACAGTTTCCTCCTTTATGGGGCTGATTTTATCTGTTTTTTGTGGTATACTGAATTTTAGTGTGAAAGTGCAATTTCCGCGCTTCCTTATGCGTATCCTTGGCAGGAGGACTTTTTTACTGCAGCAGCCAGTAGACGCTGCCGTAGAGCACCGCCGCCAGCGTACCGTATACGATGACCGGCCCGGCGATGATGAACATCTTCGCGCCGGTCCCCAGCACACGGCCCTCGGTCTTGAACTCGATGGCCGCGCTGACCACCGCATTGGCAAAGCCCGTGATGGGTACGAGGGTGCCTGCGCCCGCTTTCGCGGCCAGCTTCTGGTAGAGGCCCAGCGTCGTCAGCAATGCCGACAGCGCCACCAGCGTGCAGCTGGTGAGCGTCCCGGCCAGCTCTTTGTCGAGCCCCATGGTCAGATACCACCCGCGCAGCACCTCGCCCAGCAGGCAGATGCCGCCGCCCACGCCAAACGCCCAGAGGCAGTCCCCGCCCAGCGGCGAGGGCGGGCCGACCCGGCGCACCCTGCGCCCGTATTCCTCAGCCGACATTTTCATCCTGTTCGCCTCCCGGGAATAGGATGTCCGCCCGTGTGCAAAAATATACACACCCTTAACAAGAAAGAAGGTCCGTTATGAATCCCTCCGCTCCTCATCCTCACCGCCGGCGCCTCACCCGCGCCGAGGTGCGCCGCCGCAGACGCAGCCGTGCCATCCGCCGGGTGGCCGGCCTTACCGTGATGCTCTGCGTCGCCGCAGGCGGCGTCTCCTTCCTGCTCACCCGCCGTGCCGTCGTCCCCAGCGCTTCGGCGGCGTCCGCCATCTCCATGCCGGCCCAGAGCATCGCCGATCCCACTGTGAGCTCTGCCGAGAACACCGCTGCGCCCGCCAACGCCCTCGGCCTCACCGCCGACGAGGCCCGCGCCATGCTGGCCGACCCGCTGATGGTGCTGGTGAACCACACCAGCAAGATGCCGGACGACTATACTTTCGATACCAAGGAGTGCGGCTCTGCCACCGCCGTCAACAAGACGCTGCAGACCGTGGCCTGCGACGCCTTCCTTGAGATGCAGAAAGCCGCTGCCGCCGACGGCGTGACCGTCTGGATGCAGAGCGGCTACCGCAGCGTCAAGTACCAGACCAGCCTCTACGAGCGGAAGACCAAATACTACCTCGACAAGGGCTACGACAACGCCACTGCTAGGGAAAAGGCCGCTGCCGTTGTCAACCCTCCGGGATACTCCGAGCACAACTGCGGCCTCGCCGCCGACCTGAACAGCCCGGAGCACACCGGTCTGGACGAGGGCTTCGAGAAGACCGCCGCCTTCCGCTGGCTCTGTGAGCACGCGGGCGACTACGGCTTCATCCTCCGCTACCCCAAGGACGCCGAGGACAAGACCGAGATCATCTACGAGCCCTGGCACTGGCGGTACGTGGGCGTCGAGAACGCCGCTAAGATCAACGCCAGCGGCCTGTGCTTTGAGGAATATATCGAGACTCTGCAGAGCATCGCCGCCAAGGGCTGAATCCACTGGTGAAGAAAAGGTTAAAATTTCACGCTTCGTTTGCAATTCTGCCGTCGATATGGTAGACTATCTTGGGGTTTCGGGCCGACAGTTTTCGGGGCGGCCGGGCCTCAGAATTTTAACGACAAAAGAGGGAAATCTTTTATGAATATTCGTCTGAAACTCGTCCTTTCTGCTGCTGCGCTGGCTGCGGGCTGTGTCCTGCTGGCAGGCTGCGGCGGCTCTGCTTCGTCTGCATCCTCTGCCGCTTCGAGCGCAGCGTCCTCCGAGGCCGCCAGCCCGAGCGCCTCTGAGCCGACAGCTTCTGTTTCCGCTGAGGAGAACGGCGCTTCCGACGCCGTGGCTTCTGCCGTAGACGCTCTGCTGGAGGCTGACCCCATCTCCAACCAGTTTGAGATAACGGCCATGAACATCGAGTACGACTTTGGCCTGAAAGCCGACGATGTGACCAGCTACAAGGGCATCAAGAGCAACGACAACGGCGACGCCGGTCTGGTGCTGGCCATCCAGCCCGCCGCTGGCAAGGCACAGGACGTCATGGACACCCTCAAGACCTACCAGCAGGACCAGGTGGCTTTCTACGGCAACTATGCTGAGTTTGCACAGGCACAGTCCAACGTGGAGAACGCCGTCATCGATGGCGGCGACGACCTCGTGGTGATGGTCATTGCCTCCAACGACTGCTCTTCTGATCTGACCAGCGCCGTGAAGGACGTTCTGGGCAAATAAACAGACTCTCTCGGGCCGGTGCCGTGGCGGCATCGGCCTTTTTCGGCTTTATCACAATGTTATAGCAAACCAACTTTTTAATGCAACAGCAACAACGTTGGTTTGCATATCGCAGATATGCTGCTTCCGTTGTGCTAATTTCTAGTCTTGCGATAAAAGGAGGCTGACGCCGTGGTCTTCAGCACCATCATCTTTCTGCTGCGCTTTCTGCCCATCACACTGGCGCTGTACTATCTCGCGCCCCCGAAACTCAAAAATACCGTTCTGTTCCTGTGCAGCCTCGTGTTCTACTGCTGGGGCGAGGTGCGTTTCTTTCCGGTCATGCTGGCGCTCATCCTCATCAACTACCTCTGCGGCCTGGGGCTTGAGCGCTTCGAGCAGAACAAGACCGCCCGTCTCATCCTGCTGCTCATCGCGCTGGCGGGCAGTCTCGGGATGCTCTTCTACTTCAAGTATGCAAATTTCGTGCTCAGCAGCATCAATGCCATCTTCGGCACCGGTTTTGCGCCCATTCAGGGCATCAGCGTACTGCCGCTGGGCATCAGCTTCTACACCTTCCAGACCCTTTCCTACACCATCGACGTCTACCGCCGGGATGTGGAAACGGAGCATAACATCATTGATTTTGGCGCTTACGTCGTCATGTTTCCCCAGCTCATCGCCGGCCCCATCGTCAAGTACCGGGACGTCTCCGACCGTCTCCACGTCTACAAAGGCCGCTATGAGCTCAAGCAGATCGAGGACGGCATGACCCTGTTCACCTTCGGCCTGGCAAAGAAAGTCCTGCTGGCCGACGCCATCGGCGCGCTCTGGACAGACATCATCGGCGTGGCGGACAGCCCCTCCGTCTCCTTCGTGGGCCTCGCCAACGCTTCCACCCCGCTGGTCTGGCTGGGCGTCATCGCCTACTCGCTCCAGCTCTATTTCGACTTTTCCGGCTACTCCCTGATGGGCATCGGCATGGGCAGGATGCTGGGCTTCGACTTCCCCCAGAACTTCAACTATCCCTATATCTCCGCGTCCATCACCGAGTTCTGGCGGCGCTGGCACATGACGCTGTCCGGCTGGTTTCGGGAGTATGTGTATATCCCCCTCGGCGGCAACCGCAGGGGCCTCAAGCGGCAGATCTTCAACCTGTTCGTCGTCGAGCTGCTCACCGGCATCTGGCACGGCGCGAACTGGAACTTCATCTGCTGGGGCCTGTACTATTTCGTGCTGCTGGCTCTGGAAAAGCTCTTCCTCCTGCCCTACCTCAAAAAGGGCAGGGTCTGGCCCCATATCTACACCCTCTTCCTCGTGGTCGTGGGCTGGGCCATGTTCGTGGGCAACGACGCAGGCGTGGAGTTCGGCCTGCTGTTCCGCAAGCTTTTCATCCCTTCCGGCGGCGTGATGCCCCTTTACTTCCTGCGCAACTACGGCGTACTGCTGGCGGTCTCCGTCGTCTGCTGCACCCCGCTCATCGAAAAGCTGTGGAAGCTGCTTTCCCGCAATGCCATCACCAAGGCGCTGACCATTCTGGTGCTGCTGACGGTCTCGATGGCTTACGTCGTGGGCAGCACCAACAGCCCGTTCCTGTATTTCAACTTTTAAGAGGAGGCGTGAACGATGGACAAACATTCAAAGCGCTCCGCTTCGATTTTCCGCTATCCGGTCCTTATCGCCTTCACCCTGTTTTTTGCCGGGCTGTTCGTGCTGGACCTTGTCACGCCGGACCGGGCCTACAGTGAACTGGAAAACACCACCCTCTCCCAGCGGCCCGGCCTGTCCAGCGTCTCGGCTGATGGGCTGAACAAGTTCTTCACGGCCTACACGAAATACGTCAAAGACCAGGTGGTGGGCCGTGACAACTGGGTCGCCCTGCAGAGCACCGTGGAAACGAAGGTGATGCAGAAGGAGCAGAGCGGCGGCATCCTGCTGGGCAAACAGCAGATGATGTTCCCCCGCACCTACGGCCTCGTTTCCAGCGAGACGCGCACCCTGCCCAAGAACACTGCCGCGCTGGAAGCGCTCTGTCAGCGGTACCCGGGCAAGGTCAACGTGATGCTGGTGCCTGCGGCGTCCGCTATCTACCCGGAAAACGTCCCTGCGGGGGCTCCGCTGCTGGATGAGGACCGTTATCTCGACTCGCTTTCCGATGCCGTACAGGCCGCCGGAGGCCGCTTTGTGGACGTGCGGCAGACCCTCACCGACCACAAGGACGAATATATCTACTACCGCACCGACCACCATTGGACGAGCACCGGCGCATACTACGCCTACAAGCTGCTCTGCGACACCCTGGGTCTTACGCCCTTTGATCCCTCGGCCCACACCGTGCTGGCGGCGGACGGCTTCTATGGCACCCACTACTCCAAGGCACGGACGCCGGATGCAGAACCCGACACCATCCTCTACTACGACCTGCCGAACGCGCTGACCATCTACTCTGTCAGCGGCCCGGGCCAGCCCGCCGAGGGCGAGACCACCGGCCTGTATGACACGGCCAAGCTGGACGTTTACGACAAGTATGCCATGTTCCTCCACGGCAACAACGGCCTGAGCCGCATCAGGGGCGACGGCACCGGACGCATTCTCGTCATCAAGGACAGTTACGCCAACTGCTTCGCGCCTTACCTGACGGCCAACTACGCCGACATCGACGTGGTGGATTTCCGCAATTATAACTACGGTCTGGACAAGCTCATCGCGGACAACGATTACGACCAGCTCCTCGTGCTCTACAGTTTCGACAGCTTCAAAAGCGACCCCTACCTCTACCGGGCCGGCGTTGCGGGCTGATACTGGGAATTATTGCAGTATTTTTCCACAAACTTCCGAGGTGTTTTTCATGCATTTTCCCGGGTTTTTGTGGTTTCTGTCCAAAACCCTTGCACAAAATCCAGCATTGTAGTAGAATGATGCTGTCAGAGATGTTTGCTCTGCAAGAGGGATCTTTGCAGTGCGGTGTGCCGCCTGCTGATATGAAGGAGTGATTCTTTATGAAGAAATATATGGAATTGCCTGCTGATTACGCAGTGCTTTCTGACGATGAGATGACCTACACCACCGGCGGCAGCGCTGTTGGCGGCGTCGTCACCATCGTGGGTGTGGCCGTTCTGGCATCCAGCTATGTCTGGGGCATCTCGCAGGCCAGAGACTGGCTGAGCGTTGACAGCAACCGCAGGGGCAATCCTCTCACCGTTATGGGCCGTGCAATGGACGCCATCAGCGACGATATGTCCAAATCGCCTTCCAACTTCCTGCGTGACCTTGTTTCCACCGGTACGGTGGTGGCTCTCGCTCCCCTGAGCGCGCTGCTGCTCATCCTGTAAGTTTCCCCTGCGGTTTTTCGGGAACTTCTATCTTTCGTCAAACCGGCGCACACCGCGCTGTTTTGGGATATTGTTCGTAAAGGAGTGCTATTATGGAAAACATCATGATGCTGCCTGCTTCCTACTGCGTGATGAACGAAGAGGAAATGACCTACACCGCTGGTGGTGCAACGATGGTTCAGGCACTGTGTGCCTGGGTCGTCCCGTTCTACGGCTGGTACAAGGGCATTACGGCTGTCCGCGACTACCGCAAGGCTCATCCGGACAACTGGACTGAGACCGGTCTGGACGCTCTGAGCAAGGACATGGAGAAGAGCACCGCTAACATGCTCTACGACCTGGGTTGCTCTCTGTCCGTCGTCGGTTCCTGCCTGAGTATTGTCTGGCTGCCCATCAATGCACTGGTCGTCTTGACCTGATAAGCCAGGAGACTCCAAAGAACAACAAAGGCGGCGGCTCTTCCCGTAAGGGAAGGGCCGCCGCCCTCTTTTTATTTTAGTGCTGCGGCTGGACATGGGGGACGAATTCCAGCTTCAGCTCCATGCCCATCCCTTCTGCCAGACGCTTGAGCGTCCGCAGCGAGGGATTGGCGGTTCCATTTTCCAACCGACTGATATTGGCCTGATTGATCCCCGTGACCTGTGCCAGCTGCTCCTGTGTCAGATTGCAGTTCTGCCGTCCTTCCAGAATGGCGTGCATGATCTGCCGTTCCGGCTCCTGCGCTTCCCACTCTGCACGGAATTCCGGGTCTTTCATCTGCTCGTTCAATGTCTCTCTGAAATTCTTTCCCATTGTTCAGCTCTCCTCTCTCTGCTGATGATCTGCTCTGTACCGCTTGGCTTTTTCGATCTCTCTCGGGGGTGTCTTCTGGGTCTTTTTCACAAATCCGTTGGTCAGGATGACCTTCTTCCCGATTACAAAGAAGTACAGCACCCGGCTGATGTCTGTTCCCTGTTTTGCCCGCACCTCGAAGATGCCCTCACCCAGCGGTTTGGAAAACGGCTCACGAAGCATCGGCCCTTTCTCTTCCAGAAACTCCAGCGCCATAAATATCTTCGCCTGCATTTTCACGTCCTGCGCCAGAATGAACTCTTCCGCCGGTCTTGAGCCATCGGGAAGCTCATACTATTCTACTTCATAGCTCATCGTATCACCGCATTTTTATTTGTTCTCCGCCCTCATTATATGTTATATAAAGCATATTGTCAAGCCATTTTTCCCAAGCAAAAAGCAGAGGCATCCAAACCGGATGCCTCTGCCTGTTTATGGATGTGTTGATTTAGTTATTGAACATATCCTTCAGCTTTTTGAAGAAGCCCTTGCGCTTTTCGTAGTTATCCTCTTTCAGGGTCCCCTCGAACTTCTTCAGGGCCTCACGCTGGGTACGGCTGAGCTTCTTGGGGATCTCGACCTCGCACTTGACGTACATATCACCGCGGCCTCTGCCATTCACATACTGGACGCCCTTGCCGCGCAGGCGGAAGGTGGTGCCGCTCTGGGTGCCTTCCGGCACATTGACCTCGACCTTGCCGTCGATGGAAGGCACCGTGATGGTATCGCCCAGGACAGCCTGACTGTAGGTGATGGGGAAGACGACGTAGATATTGTTCTCGTCGCGCTGGAACACCTCGCTGGGCTGGACAGTCACCGCCACGATGACGTCACCTGCGGGGCCGCCGTTGGTGCCGGCATTGCCCATGCCCGAGAGGCGGAAGCCCTGATCGTCGTCGATGCCCGCAGGGACATTGGCCTCCAGAGTCTTCTTGACCGCGATGGTGCCGCTGCCGTGGCAGCTCTTGCAGGGGTTCTTGATGAGCTTGCCCTTGCCGCCGCAGCGGGAGCAGGGCTGCTGGGTCTGCATGACGCCGAAGGGCGTACGCTGCTGACGGATAACAAAGCCTCTGCCGCCGCAGTCAGGGCAGGTCTCCGGGCTGGAACCGGCGGCGCAGCCGCTGCCGTGGCACTCGGTACACTCCTGCTGACGGGTGATGGTGATGTTCTTCTTACAGCCATGCACCGCCTCGTCAAACGTCAGGGTGATGCGCACCCGGATATCCTGGCCCTTGCGGGGGGCGTTGGGGTTCGCCGAACGGCTCGAGCCGCCAAAACCGCCGAAGCCGCCGCCAAAGATGTCGCCGAAAATATCGCCAAGGTCAACACCGTCGCCGCCAAAGCCGCTGAAACCGCCAAAGCCGCCGGGGCCGCCGCCGTTCTGGGCAGCGTAGTTGGGGTCAACACCGGCAAAGCCGTACTGGTCGTAGAGCTGGCGCTTCTTCGGGTCCGAAAGCACCTCGTTCGCCTCGTTGATCTCCTTGAACTTTTCCTCGGCTTCCTTGTCGCCGGGGTTATAGTCCGGGTGGTACTTCATGGCCAGCTTGCGGTAAGCCTTTTTGATCTCCGCATCGGTGGCCGTCTTGGATACACCCAGCACTTCGTAGTAATCACGTTTCTCCTGTGCCATAATCCAATCACCTCTCGTATAAGCAGCAACCTCCCCTATATAGCAGCGCACTGCCGCTTCCAGTACAGACAGCCTCAGGCAGATCTGTACAAGCCTGACCGGCCTGCCAATGGCTCCCTATCAGGGGAGCTGGCGAGCGTCAGCGAGACTGAGAGGTTTTCTCTATAACCAGCAAGAGCCGCCCCGGCAAAACCGGAGCGGCTTTTGCTATTCTACGCGCATACCCGCCGGTTTGGCCGGATACGCACTGCTGTGTCTTAAATCAGACTTCCTTGAAGTCTGCGTCCACAACGCCGTCATCGCCCGGCTTCTGCTGGTCGTTTGCGCCAGCATCGGGGCCGGGCTGTGCGCCTGCGGCCTGCTGCTGGGCAGCAGCGGCAGCCTGATACATCTTCTCGAAGACGTGGCTCAGAGCATCCTGCTTTGCCTTGATGTCGTCGATGGAGCCGGACTGGACAGCGGTCTTCAGGTCGGCCAGCTTTGCCTCAGCCTCGCTCTTGACGTCGGCGGGCATCTTGTCGCCGTTCTCCTTCAGCATCTTCTCGGTCTGGAACACCATCTGGTCGGCA
>OGIB01000595.1_pt1 | contig 16464 bp, 13 predicted proteins | sample 1571691 | NCBI WGS metagenome assembly OGIB01 (sample SAMEA2582058, study PRJEB24529) | metagenome | biome: Human gut stool | place: China | collected 2011
CCTTCACGACGTACTCCTTGCCCTCGGTGCGCTGCAGGCCCTTGGCCTTGACGGCGGCGTAGTCGAAGTTGTTGGCTTCCAGATCGTTATAGCCGATGACGCTGGCGCGGATGAAGCCGCGCTCGAAGTCGCTGTGGATCTTACCGGCAGCCTGCGGAGCCTTGGTGCCTTTGCGGATGGTCCATGCGCGGCACTCCTTCTTGCCGTCGGTCAGGAAGGAGATCAGGCCCAGCAGGTCGTAGCTGGCGGTGATGAGGTTGTCCAGACCGCTGGCCTCGATGCCCATTTCGGCCAGAAATGCCTTCTTTTCCTCGGGGCTGTAATCCGCAATGTCCTCCTCGGTCTTGGCGCAGATGGGAATGTAGCGGGCGCCCTCTTCCTTGGCGCGGGCAGCCACCAGCGGGACGTACTTGTTGTTCTCGATGCCCTCCATCAGGTCATCCTCGCCCACGTTGCAGGCGTACAGCACCGGCTTTGCGCTCAGCAGACCCATCTCGTGCAGCACGGTCTGCTGCTCGGTGTCGGCGGGGTCAAAATCGAAGCTGCGGGCGGGCTTGCCGGTGCTCAGATGGTCGGCCAGCTGCTGCAGCCAAGCGGCCTCGGCGGCAGCGCCCTTGTTGTTGCCGCTCTTGGCAGCTTTTGCCATGCGTCCGGCGCGGTTCTGCACCACCTCAAGGTCGGAGAGGATCAGCTCGTAGTCGATGGCTTCAATGTCGGCAATGGGGTCCACAGCCTCGGCCTTGGTCACGTCCTCCACCACATGGATGATGTTGTCATCGTCAAAGCAGCGCACAACGTGCACGATGGCGTCGCACTCGCGGATATGACCAAGGAACTTGTTGCCAAGGCCGGCGCCCTGACTTGCGCCCTTCACCAGACCCGCAATGTCCACGAACTCCACGATGGCGGGGGTCTTTTTGTTGGTCTGCCAGATCTCAGCCAGCTTGTCCAGCCGCTTGTCCGGCACGGCCACGATGCCGCTGTTGGGCTCGATGGTGCAGAAGGGGTAGTTTGCAGCCTCCGCGTTCTTGGTGGAGGTGATGGCGTTGAACAGAGTGGACTTGCCCACGTTGGGCAGGCCGACAATACCTAACTTCATATAAAATACGCTCCTTACACGTTTTTTGGCATAACGATACATCTACCATTATACGCGATGAACCCCGCCAGCGCAAGGGGGAGGGGCTATCTTAAATAAGGAATCCTGAAATAATCCAGAACTGCCTTGAACTGATCCTGCGCGGTCAGGCAGGTGTCCAGCAGATACCCGCGTTCGGATTTCCACTCGTGCAGACCCCGGTAGTAGAACAGTTTGAGGTCATCCGTAATAATAAACGGCACGATGTTGTTCCGCAGACACTCCTTGAAGAGTAGCAACCGCCCGACACGTCCATTTCCGTCCTGAAACGGATGGATGGATTCAAAGGCATAGTGAAATTCCAGCAGATCCTCCAGCGACTTGGCAGAATTTTGATTGTACGCAGATAAAAGCTCTTTCATCTGCGGGGCAACCAGTTCCGGTTCGGTGGTGCTTTTGCCGCCGACCTCGTTCGGGAGCTTTTTATATTCACCGACCGCGAACCAGTCTTTGCGGGAATCGCTGGTGCCGCTTTTCAGGGTAAAATGCAGCTTTTTAATAAACGCTTCGCTGATGGGTTTCTTTGCCTCCCGAATGACCAGATCGATGCATTTGAAGTGATTGGCTGTTTCGACCACATCATCCACATTGACAACACCGTTCTCCATACCGATGGTATTGGTTTCGTAGATATACCGTGTCTGGTCATGGGTCAGGCGGCTACCCTCGATGTGGTTGGAGTTATAGGTGAGGTCGATCTGAATTTTGTGGTAGATGCCGCCCTTGACCTGCCCGTTCATCTCGTTCTGCAAAACATCCAGCAGGGTTCTGGGTGCTTCCGGCTTTTTGTTGGTGCGCTCCGGGCGCTTTGCATCCTGCGGAATATTCCATGTCTTGCCGGTAAGAACCGCCCCCGGGATCTTGCCGGTAGCGCAGTAGTTGCGGACAGTTCGTTCTGAAATATTCCATAATTTTGCCGTATCAGCGACAGAATGGTACTTCATGATAACACCTCCCAGTAAAACGATTATACCATTTTATCGGCAAGAAATCAAATTTTGAAGGTCCCATTGTGAACGTTTCTTGCCGATGGCGCGGCTGCGTAAGGTGTATCTGAAAACAAAGAAAATGACGAATATTTCGCAAGCACAAGCGGGATTTAAGGCAAATAGCCGCAGGAATCCTTTGTGGATTTCAAGGCTGTTTAACGCAAAATCCAGCTGTGCTTGTAGAAATAGACTAAATTTTCGACTTTTCAGATACACCCGAGGCAGAAATGTGAAAAAAACTACACTTCCTTCTTTATTTTGTCATAACTGTCCCGTATAATAGAAAGGAAAGAGCCTGTCAAAACGCCCGGAAGGGCTGAAGATACAGCAAAAACCTGCATAAAAGGGGAGGAAACACTTATGGCAAACGAAAAGATCCTTGTGGTGGACGATGACGCCAACATCTGCGAGCTGCTGCGGCTGTACCTGACCAAGGAGGGCTATCAGGTCACGGTGGCAAACGATGGCGAAGAGGGACTGGAAAAGTTCAACGCGGTCAAGCCGGACATGGTGCTGCTGGACGTGATGATGCCCCGCATGGACGGCCTTGAGGTCTGCCGCCGCATCCGCAAGGCGGGCAACACCCCCGTGATGATGCTTACTGCCAAGGGCGAGACCTTTGACAAGGTGCTGGGCCTGGAGCTGGGCGCAGACGATTACATGGTAAAGCCCTTTGACGCAAAAGAGGTGGTGGCGCGCATCAAGGCGGTGCTGCGCCGCTGCCAGACTACCTCCGCTGCCGCCGAGAGCACCGAGGGCGTTATTGAGTTCGACAACCTGCGGCTGGACATGAACAGCTACGAGCTGCGGGTCAAGGGCAAGGTGGTGGAAGCTCCCCCCAAGGAGCTGGAGCTGCTCAACTGTCTGGCATCCCACCCCAACCGCGTGTACACCCGCGACCAGCTGCTGGACGAGGTGTGGGGCTTTGAGTACTACGGCGACAGCCGCACCATTGATGTCCACGTCAAGCGCCTGCGCGAAAAGCTGGCCGGTGCGTCCGATAAGTGGGAGCTGAAAACTGTCTGGGGCGTGGGCTATAAGTTCGAGGTGCGTCAGTAATGCGTAAAAGTATCTCCACAGCCTTTTTCTCCATGGTGTCCACCCTGATGGTGCTGGGCATCGTGCTGATGGGCTGCTCGGAGTGGGTGCTGTTCAAAAATTATTTTGCGAAGGATCGCTACGAAACGCTGGATCAGGTGGTAAACGTTGCCAAGCGCACTGCGGAGTATCTGGTAAACAGCGAGACCATGCCGCAGGGTGCAGAGCTGGACGCTTTGAACACCAAACTGGAGATCATCGGTGAGAGCGCCGAGGCTTATCTGTTTTTCACCGACCGGCAGGGCAATGTGCTCATTGCCTCCGACCCGGCAAAGCTTACCACCGACACTGTGCCGCTGGATATCTGCCAGCGCGCCAATGCAGTGGCTGACCCGGACGCCCAGCACTACCACGCTTTCGGCGATTTGGGCGGTGCACTGACCGAAAAAAGCTATATCGCGGCGGTGCAGACCATCGATGACCAGAGCCTGTTCAGCGGCTGGCTGTTTTTGTGCTCCTCCGGCGCGCAGCTCACCGACTTTAAACAGCAGTTCTGGTCCAATTTCCTCCTGTCCGCCTGCGTAATGCTGCTGTGTGCCAGCGTGCTGACCCGCCTGTTGATGCGTCAGCTCACCGACCCGCTGCAAAAAGTCACCGATGCCGCCCAGCGCTTTGGCGGCGGCGACCTCTCCGTCCGCGTGGAGGGCGTGGAGGGCGACGGCGAGGTGGCAGACCTTGCCCGCACCTTCAACCAGATGGCAGAGAACATCCAGTCCAACGATAACTCCCGGGGACAGTTCATGGGCAACATCGCCCACGAGCTGCGCACCCCCATGACCACCATCAAGGGCTTTGTGGACGGCATTCTGGACGGCACCATCCCGCCCGAGATGCAGAACCACTATCTGCAGCTGGTCAGCGAGGAGACCGGGCGTCTGGCGCGGCTCATCCAGAATATGCTGGATCTCTCCAAGCTGGAAAGCGGGGAGTATCAGGTGAACGCCCGGATGTTCAATATCTGGGAGACCCTGACCGGCGTGGCACTTGCGGCAGAGCAGCGCATTAATGACGGCATGATCGAGCTGGAAGGCCTGACCATGGACGAAAAGGTGCTGGTCTACGCCGACCCTGACCTGATCCATCAGGTGGCGTATAATCTGCTGGACAACGCCATCAAGTTCACCCCGGCGGGCGGCACCATCCGCTTCAGCGTGGAAAAACTTGGCCCCGAGGCCGAGATCTCCATCTGGAACTCCGGGCAGGGCATCAGCCCGGAGGCGCTGCCCTATGTGTTCGAGCGGTTCTACAAGGAGGATCGCTCCCGCGGTCTGCACGCCCGCGGCTCCGGCCTTGGACTGAACATCTGCAAGGTGCTGGTCAATCTGGCCGGTGGGCAGATCCGCGTGGAGAGCCAGCAGGGCGAGTGGTGCCGCTTTGTGTTCACCCTGCCCACCTGCTCCCCCAATCCCGGCGGCATGAAGCGCCTGCCGGACGCCGCCGGGCAGCCCGGCGCAGTAGAGGACCCCGCCAGCATGAAGCCGGTAGAATAAGACCCGCAGCCAGACTGCCCCGCCCGGGCGGTCTGGCTGCTTTGGCGTTGGGGCAAACCCTCTCAGTACCCCCTCAGTCACGGCTTGCGCCGTGCCAGCTCCCCCAAGGGGACGCCTTTGGACTATGCCAGAAACTTTACCGCTACTGCCAAAAGCCGTCCCCTTGGGGAAGGTGGCAAAGCCGTCAGGCTTTGACTGAGAGGGCGCAGGGCGCGAGAACCTCCCCCGGATGGACTTTTTACTCTATTTACGACTTTTCGGTGAAAAAAACGGCTGTGGGTTTGATTTTTTGGCCGTTTTCATGTAAACTAAAAGGTAACCATGCCCGCGTATTTTTTGCCCGGCAGAGCCCTGCAAAACGCGCAACGCATGGGATAAAAATTGCTAAAAATAACGGAGCGTAATGAAATATTATGGCCATCGTAAGTCCTTCGATTCTTTCTGCTGATTTTGGCAAGCTGGGTGCAGACTGCCGCATGGTGCTGGATGCCGGCGCACAGATGCTGCACTACGACGTGATGGACGGGCATTTTGTGCCCAACATCAGCTTTGGCGTGCCGGTGCTCAAAAGCCTGCACAAGGCGCTGCCGGATGCCTTTTACGACGTGCATCTGATGATCAGCCACCCGCTGCAATACGCCGAGCCCTTCATCAAGGCCGGTGCGACCCTGTATAATTTCCATCTGGAGTGCGAAGATGATATTCAGGCCACCATTGATGCCGTGCGTGCGCTGGGCTGCAAGGTGGGTCTGACCATCAAGCCCGGCACCCCGGCCCAGGCGCTGGCACCGTGGCTGGATCAGCTGGATCTGGTGCTGGTGATGAGCGTGGAGCCCGGCTTCGGCGGGCAGAAGTTCATGCCCTCGGCGCTGGACAAGCTCCGCTGGCTCAAGGCAGAGCGGGAAGCACGCGGCCTTTCCTACCTGCTGGAGGTGGACGGCGGCGTGGATGCCGCCACCGCACCCCTGTGCGTGGAAGCCGGTGCCGACGTGCTGGTGGCGGGCAGTGCCGTGTTCGGCGCTGCCGACCCCGCTGCGGCTGTGGGCGCACTGGCCAGCCTATAAGGAGGGCTGTATATGGATGAAGCTTTGATCCAGGAGCAGGAACGGCAGCTGCAAAAGACCGGCCAGTATTACAAGCACGTTTTCTGGCTGTGTGTGCCGCTGCTGTGCATGGCCTGCTATTTCTACGGCGCACGTCCGCTGCTGCTGTGCGGCATCGCCCTGCTTACCGGCAACCTGTGCGACCGTCTGGTGGCGCTGCTGCGTCATCGGGTGTACACCAATAAAGATCTCTCCAACGAGAGCTTCAGCCTGATCATCGCCCTGCTCATGCCCGCCACCGTGGACATCTATGTGCTGGTGGTGGCAGTGCTGGCGGGCGTCCTGATCGGCAAGGAGGTCTTTGGCGGCTACGGCAGCTATCCCTTCAACCCCGCTGCCGTGGGCTACGCCGTGGCGGCGGTATCGTGGCCGGAGCAGGTGGTGCGCTACCCGCAGCCCTACACCCCGCTGCCCCTGTGGGACGCTTCCGCCGTGCCGGTGAGCAGCACCATCGAGGATACCCTGCGCAGCGGCGGCATCCTGAACCTGAACGCCCTCGCCGTTGTGCTGGGCGAGTTTGCTGCCCCCATGGGCACCGGTGCGGCGCTGGTCATTCTGGCCTGCGGCCTTGTGCTGTGGACCCAGAAGGACGTGCACATCGGCGCATCGGCAAGTTTTCTGATCACCTGCGGGCTCATCGCCTTCTTCTTCCCGCGTCAGGTAGGTCTGGCAGACAGCACCCTCTTCAGCAGCCTGATGCCCCGCCTGCAGGGCATCCGGGACGAGCTGCACACCGGTGCGGTGCTGTTCTGTGCGGTGTTCCTGCTCAACGAGCCATACACCTGTGCGCATCACCGGCTTGGGCGCATCCTGTACGGCGCACTGGTGGGTGCTGCCACCATGGGCTTCCGCTATTTTGGCGTGTACGAGACCGGCGTCTGCTTTGCACTGCTGGCCGTCAACAGTGTGTCCGCGCTCATTGACCGCACCGAGGAGCGGCTGTACCGTCTGCTGCACCGTCTGCCGTCCGAACGAAAGGAGGCTGCGGAATGAAAAAGCGTACTGCGGAACTGATTTTAAAAGATCCCGAAAAGTTTGCCCATCACGACCGCGTGTTCCTGAATAACCCGGTGGTCATGCAGGGCATGGGCCTGGCACCGCTGGTGGTCGTGGCTACCACCGGGCAGAACGGCCTGATGCTGGCGGCGGCGGTGACGCTGCTGCTGGTGCCCTCCCGCGTGCTGGCCTGCCTGCTCAGCCGCCTTGTGCCCCTGCGGGACGAGGAACCCTCGCCCGCACAGCTGCAGAAAAAACTGCTGCCCCGCGCTATACTGTACGCAGCCAGCGCTGCTGTGGTGTATCTGGCGGCGTATCCCATCCTGAACCTTGTGTTCGGCACGGGTCTTTTGAACCTTGGCATCTACCTGCCCATGCTGGTAGTGGAGCCGCTTCTGACCTACCGCTTCGGCCGCGTGCAGGAGACGGTGCACAAGGCAGTTTCCAAGGGCGTGCGCATCACCGTGGGCTACGCGCTGCTGCTGCTCGTGATCGGCATGGTGCGCGAGTGGCTCAGCCTTGGCACCGTGTTCGGTGCCCCGGTGGGGCGCTGGGCGCTGCTGCCGCTGGCTAAGATGCCGGCGGGCGGTTTTATCGTGCTGGGCATCCTGTGCGCCATCTGGCGCGCCGCTGCCGCAAAGCGCAGGGAATTTCTGAAAAAGGAAGCGCAGGATACCCTGACCGTGCACTACCAGAAGGAGGTGGACCGCGAACCGTGAAGGAAGTTGTAAGCAGCTCGGCAGTGTTTTTCAGCTATGCACTGCTGGCTATTTTTGCACAGAACGCTGTCTTTACCCGTGCACTGGGCGTGTCCCGCATGGTGCAGCTGGTGGGGGACGACCGCACCAGCAGCGCGTTGTTCGGCATGATGCTGTGCATCACGCAGGTGCTGGTAGCACCGGTGGCTTTCTTTGCCGGGCGGTGGTTCATTGCCCCGCTGGATAACCGCGCCCAGCTGCGCCCGCTGGTGTATATTGCCAGCATTGCCGTGGTGTGTCTGGCGGAGCATCTGGTGCTGTGGCTGCTGCACAGCCTGCCCCGCCGCGCCCAGCTGCTGCGCATCGTGCCGCTGGCCGCGCTGAACAGCGGCGTGCTGGGCACGGTACTGGTGGAGCGCACCCAGACTTTTACCCTTGGCCAGAGCCTTGGCTTTGGCCTTGGCAGCGGCCTTGGCTATGTGCTGGCGGTACTGCTGGTCACCGAGGCGCGCCACCGCCTGCGCAGCAGAGCCATCCCCAAGGCATTCCGCGGCCTGCCCATCACGCTGGTGTATATCGGTGTGCTGGCGCTGGCGATCTATGGCTTTACCGGACATTCCGTCATCCTGTAATGCAGACAGGGAGGAAAGGATACCATGGCTAAGAATAAACGTCAGAAGGTCAAGCATTATAACCGCAGCTTTTACAGCAGGGAAACGCGCGTAAAGCGCGGCATCGGCATTGTTGTGCTGGTGGCGGCAGTGCTGGCAGCCGCATGGTTTGCCGCACCCCATGTGCTGGATTGGGCCACCCACACCTGGTATACCGTGGTCAAGGATCGGGATCTGGAGGCCGAAAGCGCTTCCCGCGCCGAGGCAGCAGCCTCCTCTGCGGCGGCAAGCAGCGCCGCTGCTTCGCAGGCAGCGTCTGAGCCGGAACCAGAGGAGGAAAAGCCGCTGGACGGCAAGGCCATTACCGGCGGCAGCTGGGCAGAGCTGGACGTGACCACCCTGACCGATGAAGCCGCCATCCGCGCCGCCGCCCGGCAGCTGAAGCAGCAGGGCGCAGACTACGCCCTTGTCACTCTGAAGGACGCCGCTGGCACGGTGTACTACGCTTCCGGGGTGGCAAATGCCGCCCAAAGCATCACCGAAAGCCCGGTGGATGCGGCAAGCATCGCCGCCATCCTGCGGGAAGAAGGCATTATCCCGGCGGCACAGCTTGCCGCCTTTACCGACCCGGTGTCGGTGTACACCGACCGTAGCATGGGCGTGCACTACGACAGCAACAGCCTCTGGCTGGACAACGTCAGCGCAGCCAAGGGCGGCAAGGCGTGGATGAACCCCTTTGCCGCAAGTGCGGTGCAGTTTGTCGGCGACCTCATTGAGGAGGTGCGGAGCATGGGCTACGAGCAGGTGGTGCTTACCGGGGTGCAGTTCCCCAACATCATCACCCGCAAGCAGGACTTCGGCGCTTCCGGCGGCAAGAGCCGGGAGGGACGCGCCGCCCAGCTGACGGCGGATATCGCCGCATGGCAGACCCGCTTTGCGGGCAGCGTGACCCTGTGGGTCAGCTACCCGGACGCACTGTGCACCGCCGCCACCGATGCCCTTGGCACCACCGGTGTTGCGCTTGGAATGGAAAACCTGCTGGTCACCAGCAGCACCGCACTGGATGCGGACAGCCGCGCTGCGCTGGAGCAGGCCGCTGCCGACGCCGGTGTGAAGCACGTTGTGGTGCACGATACCGCAGCGTTCCGCTGAGAAGCGGCTTTTATAAAGAGGGGAGGAAACGACTATGAAACCGACTACCTGTTTTGCACCTGCACACATCCTGCTGCCTTCGGAGCAGGTGCCGCTGGAGCAGTGGGGCTGCATCGCCTGTGACCAGTTCACCAGCGACCGCAGCTATTGGCAGCGGGCAGAAGAGACCGCTGCGGGTGCGCCCAGCACTCTGAACCTGATCCTGCCGGAGGTGTATCTGGAGGACGGAGACGCTGACGCGCGGGTGGAAAAGATCCACGCCACCATGCAGGATTACGCCCAGAACGTGCTCACCCGGGCGGTGGACGGCTTTATCTATGTGGAGCGCACCGAGCAGAGCGGCCGGGTGCGGCAGGGTCTTGTGGGACGTGTGGACTTGGAGGCATACAGCTACCGCCGGGGCGAAAAATGCACCGTGCGCCCTAGCGAGTGCACCGTGGAAAGCCGCATCCCGCCCCGCATGAAGGTGCGCACCGGCGCTGCGCTGGAAACGCCCCACATCATGATGCTGGCGGATGACCCGGACTGCACCCTCATCGAGCCCATTGCCGCCCACAAGGACAGCCTGCCCAAGGTATACGAGGGCGAGCTGATGCTGGGCGGCGGCCATGTGGCAGGCTGGGCAGTGGAGGACCCCGCCCTCATCGCGCAGATCGAAAACGCGCTGACCGTGCTGGGCAGTCAGGAAGAATTTGACAAGAAATACCCCGATGCCACCCGCCGCGACCCGCTGACGCTGGCCGTGGGCGACGGCAACCACTCGCTGGCTACCGCAAAAGCCTGCTGGGAGGAGCTGAAAAAGACCCTGACCCCGGAGCAGGCAGAAAATCACCCCGCCCGCTGGTGCCTGGCAGAGGTGTGCAATGTGCACTCCCCGGCCATTGAGATCGAGCCCATCCACCGGGTACTGTTCAACGTAGACTGCGCCACCGTACTGCTGAGCCTCATTACATGGAGCGATTCCAACATGGCAGGCTGCTGCTTTGGCGGCAGCAAAAAGCAGCCCTTTACGCTGGCGGGCCCCCACATGGCCAATGTGCTCAGCTTTGAGGACCCCACCGAGCCGCTGACCGTGGGCACCATCGACGATTTTATTTCGGATTATATCGAGCGCCACCCGGAGGCAAAGGTGGACTATGTGCATGACGAGCCGGCTGTGCGTGCGCTGTGCAAGCAGGGCGCAGTGGCGTTTTTGATGCCGCCCTTCGCCAAGAGCGATCTGTTCCGCGGCGTCGTGATGGGCGGCGTGCTGCCCCGCAAGACCTTCAGCATGGGACACGCGGAGGAAAAGCGCTACTACATCGAGTGCCGGAAGATCACAGAATAATAGGAGAACCATGACATTTAAAGAATTGAATCTGTCCGCCCCGCTGCTGCGCGCTGTGCAGGAAGCGGGCTACGAGACCCCCTCGCCCATTCAGGCGGCGGCGATCCCGCCGGTGCTGGCTGGCCGGGATCTGATGGGCTGCGCCCAGACCGGCACCGGCAAGACGGCGGCTTTTGCGCTGCCCATGCTGGACCGGCTCACCGCTAACGCACCCCGCCGCAAGGGCGCTGTCCGCGCGCTGATCCTGACCCCCACCCGGGAGCTGGCCTTGCAGATCGGCGAAAGCTTCGCGGCCTACGGCAAGTACCTGAAACTGCGCAGCACCGTCATCTTTGGCGGCGTGGGACAGGCACCGCAGGTGGAAGCGCTGAAAAAGGGCGTGGACATCCTCATCGCCTGCCCGGGACGGCTGAACGACCTGATCGGGCAGGGCTTTATCGACCTGTCCGCACTGGAAATTTTTGTGCTGGACGAGGCCGACCGGATGCTGGACATGGGCTTTGTCCATGACGTGAAAAAGGTCATTGCAAAGCTGCCCGCCCAGCGCCAGAACCTAATGTTCAGTGCCACCATGCCCGCCGAGATCGAGCAGCTGGCTGCCGGCATCCTGCATGACCCCGCCTTTGTCAAGGTGGACCCGGTGTCCAGCACCGTGGACCGCATCCAGCAGAGCCTGTACTATGTGGAAAAGGGCAACAAAAAGCTGCTGCTGCCGTGGCTCATCAAAAATTTACAGCCGCCGGTGGTCAATGCGCTGGTGTTCAGCCGCACCAAGCACGGCGCGGATAAGATCGCAAAGGACCTGACAAAGCAGGGCATCCCTGCCGCCGCCATCCACGGCAACAAGAGCCAGACCGCCCGCGTCACCGCGCTGGAGGATTTCAAGTCCGGCAAGACCCGGGTACTGGTGGCCACCGATATCGCCGCACGCGGCATTGATATCAGCGAGCTTTCCCATGTGTTCAACTACGACCTGCCCGAGGTGCCGGAGACCTATGTGCACCGCATCGGGCGCACCGCCCGCGCCGGTGCGGACGGCACCGCCGTCAGCTTCTGCGCCCCGGAGGAGCAGGAGTATTTGGCAGGCATTGAAAAGCTGAACCGCCGCAAGATCCCGGTGGTATCCGGCCACCCGTGGGACGGCGTGCCCGCCCCGGTGCGCCCGGTGCTGCCCGTGCGCGGTAAAAAGCCCCGCCCCGAAGTGGAAAAACAGGCCGAAACTGCGCCCGCAAAAGCTGCAAAGGCAGCTGCGCCCGCGCCGAAGCAGGAGCCGAAGGCCGCAAAGAACGCGGTGCCTGCAAAACCGAAAAAAGAGGAAACACTGATGCAAGACAGCAACGCAAAGCGCGGGGCCCGCAACGACCGCCGCGCCAACAACCGGGGCGCAAACGCCCCCAAGGAGGCGGCAGCGCCCCGTGCCCGCCGCGAGAATGCCGCCCCCGCCCGGGGCAGCAACGCCCAGCCCAAGTTTGACCCCCATTTTGTCAGCGCCCCGGAGGCTACTCCGCTGCGCCCGGCACGCAAGACTCCTGCCGCACCGGCAGCACCTGCCATCCGCAGCGCACAGGAGCCCCAGAATATCCAGAACGCAAACCGCAGCGGCAGCCGCCGCAACGACCGGGGTGAACAGCGCAATGCCCGCCCCGCAGCCCAGAGCAACAACGCCCGTCCTGCCCGCAATGAGCGCGGCAGCGTCGGCAATCAGAACCGCGCCCCCAAGGCCGAGCCTGCCCGCCGCAGCCGCAATGCCGCCGCCCGGGACGAGGACCCGGGGCTGATGCTCATCAGCCGCCGCCCGCCCCAGCAGAAGTACACCAGCTTTGAGGAGTATATGGACGCCCACGGCGGTGCTACCGCACCCATTGAGGATCACAGCGAAGAAGTATGAGCCGGAACGAAGCCTTTGCCCCGTGGCAGTGCCCCCTGTGCGGCGGTGCGCTGCAAGGGGAGAATGACCTGAAATGTGAAAAAGGCCACTGTTTTGACCGCGCCCGGGAGGGCTACTGGCATCTTTTGCCGGTGCAGAGTATGCGCACCAAAGCCCCCGGGGACAGCAAGGAGATGGTTGCCGCCCGCCGCGCCTTCCTGAACGCCGGATACTACGGCATTTTCGGGCAGGCGCTGGGGGAGCTGTGCCTTGCCCACGGCGTGCCCGCCGCGAAGGACGCTCCACTGCACCTGCTGGATGCAGGCTGCGGCGAGGGCTGGTACGACCGCTGCATCGCGCAGCAGTTCGCGGCGGCGGAAAAGCCGCTGCAGCTGGCCGGGTTCGATATCGCAAAGCCCGCCGTGCGCTTGGCTGCAAAGGCGCTGCCTGCCGCGCAGTATGCAGTGGCGTCCAGCTTCAGCCAGCCGGTGCGCACCGGCTGGGCAGACGTGCTGCTGAACTGCTTTTCGCCCTTTGCACAGGAGGAATTCAGCCGGGTGCTGCGCCCGGGCGGGCGCATGATCTACGTTGTGCCGGGGGCAGAGCATCTGTACCAGATGAAGGCCGTACTCTACGAAAAGCCCTATAAGAACCCGGTGCAGCAGGTGGAGTACCCGGGCTTCCGCGCCATTGATGAGCGTGAGGTGCAGGGCACCATCACCGTGCCCGCCGCCCAGCTGGAAGCCCTGTTCGCCATGACCCCCTACTACTGGAAAACGCCCCGCGACGGTGCCGCCCGCCTTGCGGCTCTGCCGCAGCTCACCACCACCATCGCCTTCCGCTTTCTGGTGTTTGAAAAGCTGTAATAAGATAAAAAAGGACTGCCGTGCGCTGCACGGCAGTCCTTTTTTGTGCCCATTCTCATGCTTGTTGATTTTCACAAGAACTGGCATACTAATATATCAATTTCGCACAAAAACAATAAAATCTATTTACAAGTGCATTGTATTGTGGTACGATTTGTGCAGATTTCGATGGCATGATACGACTGGAATGTCTATCGGGCCCGGCAGCAGGGCGTTTGCTGCACAGCTTTGGGCGGCTTTGTTCTGCACAAATGAGCCGTCTGCATTTAAAAGGAGAAATGATGATGAACAGAAGAGACTTTATGAAGCTTTCCGCCGCTTCTGCCGTGACCATGGGCGCAGTGGCTGGCATGGCGCCCGCATCCTTTGCTGAGAACGCTGGCGTGCACACCGATGCTGAGGTGCAGGCCATGGTGGCAGAGGAACTCCGCCTCTCCCGCGAGGTAGCCTTTTATCCGGCTGCTTTCCGGGGGGATTTTGACAAGTTCTATGTGCTGTTCCACAAGCTGTCCCGTGCTCAGTACGAGAAGGTGGACGGTGCACCTGCGCCCGGTATCAACGCCTCCCACTACGATATGTGTGTTGCTCTGACCAATGCCCGCAAGGCGCTGCGCCAGATCAAGGACCCCAAGAGCACCGTTTGGGAAATTTGGGGAGATCAGATGGCCGTGGAATCTCCGCTGCCCACCAACTGGGAAAATTGCTACGATAACGAGGGCTTCCGTCCCTTCCTGAACCCGTACCTGCTGCGAGATCAGGGCAAGGTGAAGGGCAACGTGATCATTATTGCAGGCGGCGGCAGCACCCACCGCAACAACGTGGTGGAAGGCTACCCTGTGGCCGAGTTCTTCAACAAGAACGGCTACAACGCCTTTGTGCTGCAGCGCCGCGTCAACCCCTACGCCGCTGTGGATCAGCAGCTGGATCTGGCACGCGCTATCCGCTACATCCGCCACAACGCCTCTGAAAAACATATCGGCAAGACCGATATCATGATCGCTGTGGGCTTCTCTGCTGGCGGCATGAATGTGATGCAGGTGGTGGCCGACCAGTTCGGCACTACGAATACCCCGGATAAGGTCTACCCCAGCTACGTCTGCGATGCTGTGGACTATGAGAGCGCTGACCTGAATGTGGCGATCCCCATCTACGGACTGTTCGTCACCGGTCTGGACTTCACGAAGAACCCCAACCTGCCCCCGGTCTTTGGTGTTGTGGGGCAGAAGGACGGCCTGAGCGCTATGATGCTGCCCTCTCTGCCGGAGTGCGCGAATATCTTCAAAGATTTCAGCTTCTATCTGGCACCCGATGCGCCCCACGGTGTGGGTCTGGGCACTGGCACCAAGGGCTATGTGGATTACTACACCCAGATCGCCCAGTGGCCGGATATGGCTGTCAACTTCATCGAGAGCCGTCTGGGGCTGATGGAAAAGAAGATCGACATGGACTCCGTGGGCTTTGCATGGTAAGCTGTCCTGACAGAAGTTCCTGAAAAAACAACGACCCGCCGCACCTCCTTCAGTGCGGCGGGTCGTTGTTTGTAAAAATGTTATGTATGATACTCCATCCATTTACCCTTCCACGCATACAGGATCATGAGCAATGCGCCCAGACCCCAGCTGACGGGGTAGAGGATGAACACGCCCTCGATGCCGGAGAAGAAGGGCAGCAGGAACTGAATCCACACCACCCGGAACAGGCACAGCGAGACCAGCAGCACCACCATGGGCGGGATGCTGGCACCCGTGCCGCGCACGGCACCGGCAAGGCCGTGCAGGATGCTGAGCAGGAAGTAGAACGGACAGAACCACCGCATAGCCAGCTTGCCGTAGGTGACTACGGCCTCGTCGGCGGTGAACAGGTGCAGAATGGCGTCCTGTCCGGCCAATAGCGCCGCGCCGGTGCAAAGGGTGTAGAGGACCCCGATGGCAAGGGTGACCCACACCGAGCGCTTTACCCGGTCCAGACGCCCCGCACCGTAGTTCTGCCCCACAAAGGTGGTAGCTGCCATGCTGATGCTGCTCACCGGCAGGATGTTGAAGCCGTCGATCTTCATGTAGGCCGCAAAGCCCGCCATGGCGGCGGCACCGTAGCTGTTCACACTGGCCTGCACCAGCACGTTGGAAAAGGAGATGACCATGTTCTGGATGCCGGTGGGCAGACCCACCCGGATAATGCGGCCTGCCATTTTGCGGTGCAGTCGGATGGCGGAAAGCTCCACCCGGCAGGCGTCCTCGCTTTTCATCAGAAAGCGCAGGCTCAGCACGCAGGACACCAGCTGGCTCAGGTCTGTGGCGATGGCGGCACCTGCCACCCCCATCCGCAGCCCCACGATGAACACAAGGTCCAGCACGATGTTGGTCACCGACGCCCATGCCAGATACACCAGCGAGCGGCGGGAGTTGCCGGCGGCGTTCAGGATGCCGGCGGTCATGTTATACACCACGCTGAACAGCACCCCGCCAAAGTAGATGCGGATATAGGTCACGGCGTCCGCCAGCACCTCGGCGGGGGTGTTCATGGCCACCAGCAAAGCGCGCCCGCAGGCAACGCCGCCCACCGTCAGCAAAAGCCCCATGACCACCGCAATGGCAAGGGAGGTGTGCACCGCCTCGCGGGTCTCCTTGTGGTCGCCCGCGCCCAGATACTGCGACACCACCACGCCCGCGCCCACGGCAAGCCCCTGACTGAAGCCGATGAGCAGGTAGATGGGCGACCCGCTGGAGCCCACGGCGGCAAGGGCATTGCTGCCCACAAAATTGCCCACGATGATACTGTCGGCGGTATTATACATCTGCTGCAGCAGGTTGCCGAAGATCAGCGGCAGGGCAAACAGCAGCAGGCTTTTTACAATGCTGCCCTCGGTCATAAGGGTAGCGGTATTCCGTGTTTTTACGGCGGCCATGGGGTTCCTCCTCTCAGCGCAAAAAATCGCTTGTACCCCTTAGCATAGCACAAACCCCACCCCGGGACAAGGGGGACGATTGAGCGCACGCTCCGCAGGATACCTTTCTGCTTGCCTTTAGCAGGCAAGGACGCTCCGCTGGGCCAGAGGCAGGGAGGGGTGTTCCGATTCCCCCCTCCCTACCTCTGGACTCCACCCACCCCGCAACGGGTCAAGGGCTGCAC
>OGIB01000645.1_pt1 | contig 15611 bp, 8 predicted proteins | sample 1571691 | NCBI WGS metagenome assembly OGIB01 (sample SAMEA2582058, study PRJEB24529) | metagenome | biome: Human gut stool | place: China | collected 2011
ACATGCGCTACGGACTGGACCCGCGTTTCCGTTTCACCGTAAGCCGCGCCATCTACAAAGGTATGCTTCAGTTCCTCTGCTCACAATACAACATGGATTATGTAGTGCAACCGTTACCGGTAGACCACATGGCCTTGCGCATGACCAGCGAGAACGAAGTGGAACTGACCTGGCAACCCGTAGCGGATGCGTTGGAACCAACTGCCGTAGCAGAGAAATACATTGTTTATACCCGTATCGGCGACGGGGATTTCGACAACGGAGTATTGGTGGACGGCAACAGTTACCGAACCACGCTCCCCGCCGGCATGGTATGCAGCTACAAGGTTACCGCTGTCAACAAGGGCGGCGAGAGTTTCCCTTCCGAAATTCTTTCCGCCGGACGGGCGTTCAATTCCAAAGGTACCGTATTGGTGATAAACGGATTCGACCGCATCAGTGCCCCTGCCGACTTTACGGCCCCCGCCCCCGCCGACACCCTCCTTGCCGGATTTCTGGATGAGCAGGACCACGGGGTCCCCTATATCCATGACATCAGCTACATTGGCAAGATGAAGGAATACCGCCGTTCCATTCCCTGGATGGACGACAACGCCTCCGGTTTCGGCGACAGTTATGGAAATTACGAGACCCAAGTCATCGCAGGAAATACGTTCGATTATCCTGCCATACATGGTGCCGCTATCCTGAAAGCGGGATATTCGTTTGTATCGGTTAGTAATGAAAGTCTCTCCCCCGTAGGAAAGGGAGAGAAGAATATTCCGGTGGATATGAGGGAGTATAGGTATGTGGACTTGATACTTGGGAAGCAATGCCAGACCAAGATGGGACGGGGAGGCGTAAAACCGTTGGAGTTCAAGACTTTCAGCAAACCGATGCAGGAGGCTATTGCGGCTTATTGTAAGCAAGGTGGAAATATCTTTGTTTCGGGCGCTTTTGTAGGAACGGATTTATGGGACAACCGCCTTGCAACCGCCGACGAAGCCGACAAGAAATTTGCGATGGAAGTACTGAAATATAAGTGGCGTGTGGGACAAGCGGCTACAATGGGTAAGGTGAAAAGCGTAGCTTCTCCGTTCCCCGCCCTTTCAGGAAACTATACCTATCACAATGAGCTGAATGCCGATTCGTATGTGGTGGAATCACCGGACGCCATTGAACCGGCAACCAAAGATGCGCACACTGTGATGCGGTATTCTGAAAACAACCTGAGTACCGGTGTGGCCTACCAAGGCGACTACAAGACTGTTGTATTGGGATTCCCTTTTGAATCCATACGTACTGATTCTGAAAGAGAGGCATTCATGAATGCTGTACTGACATTCTTCAACGACAACAAGTAATATCAACCAATCATCATCTATGAACAGAAGACTGTTAATAATCGTCCTGATGGCTTGCCTGCTCCCCCTGGGGATGCAGGCACAGCAAGGGACATTCCGTTTTGCCCAACTGACGGACATTCATCTGACCCCGAACAATCCGAATCCCACAGAGGACCTGCTGCGTTCCGTGGCACAGATTAATGCCACCGACAGTATCGACTTTGTCCTGGTGACGGGCGACCTGACCGAAGAAGGCGACCGTGCCACCATGGAAAAAGTGAAATCGTGCCTTGACTTGCTGAAAGTACCCTACCACGTAGCCCTTGGCAACCATGAAACGAAATGGAGCGACTCCGGCTGCACCGCTTTCGGAGAAATCTTTGGCGGCGAACGCTTCGAGTTCGAGCATAAGGGATTCCTTTTCCTCGGCTTCAACTCCGGTCCGCTGATGCGTATGGCCTACGGGCATGTAGTGCCGCAAGATATCCGTTGGATGACGGAGGAAATGGAGAAAAATGGCAAAGACAAACCGGTGATACTTGTCACCCACTACCCGCTAATGGACGGGGATGTGGACAACTGGTATGAGGTGACGGATGCCGTCCGCCCTTACAACGTGCGCCTGTTTATCGGCGGGCATTATCACAGCAACCGGGATTTACGTTATGACGGCATTCCGGGCGTACTGATGCGCAGCAACCTGCGCGACAAAGAAGGAAAACCGGGTTATGGCATTTACGAAGTAACCAAAGACTCCATCCGTGTATACACGCAACGTATCGGCGAGCCTAAGAAGCAATGGGCTGCCTTCTCGCTGGCCGGGCAATATTACGACCGCAATGGAAAAGCGGAGAAATATCCCGACTTCTCGGTCAACAAGGAATATCTGAAAGTAAAGGAACAATGGATGGTACAGACGGGTGCAGGCATTTACTGCTCGCCCGCCGTAGAAAAAGATAAAGTGTTCGTAGGAGACGATATGGGACGGCTGACAGCCTACGCCCTGAAAAACGGCAAAAAGCTATGGAGCTTTGAATCCGGCAAACGTATTGTCGGTACTCCGGCCGTAAGCGAAGGTATCGTTGTATTCGGGTCTGCCGACCGCCACATCTACGGATTGAATGCCAAAGACGGCAACCTGCTCTGGACGGTAAGAGCTGCCGAACCGGTACTCGGAGCCGTGACCATCGCAGACGGTACCGCCTACATCGGTGCCAGTGATGCCACTTTCCGCGCCACAGACATCCATACAGGAAAAGTAATCTGGACCTACACCGGCGTGAAGGGCTACATCGAAACCAAGCCGTTGGTGACGGAAGACAAGGTCATCTTCGGCGCATGGGACAATACACTGTATGCCTTGAACAAGACTGACGGACGTGAGTTGTGGAAATGGACGGGCGGACTGACCCGCATGCACTTCTCTCCTGCCGCCGTATGGCCGGTAGCTGCCGACGGTAAAGTATTCATTACCGACCCGCAACGCGCCATGACCGCTATAGACATCCATACGGGCAATACCGTGTGGCGCACCTTCCAGTCCATGGTGCGCGAGACCATCGGACTTTCCGAAGACGGTGAACGTATCTATAGCAAAACGATGAACGACAGCATTGTTTGCTATGCAGCTCAAGGAGATACTCCGCGGGAGTTGTGGGCAACCAATGTAGGTTTCGGTTATGAGCATGCCCCCTCCATGCAAGTGGAAAAAGAGGGGGTAATGTTTGGCAGTACCAAAGAAGGACTTATCTTCGCACTGGAAGGAAAAACAGGCAAAGTACTGTGGAAACATAAAATAGTACCGTAGTTCCGTTGAACGGCCACGAAGTTCTATTCACGGCAACCAGCGGGGAAGTGGGACTTCTGAGAATTAAAAATTGAGAATTAAAAATTAAAAGATATATCATGAATAAAATCAGTTGCTTTCTTCCCTACGCAGGAAAAGAACAAGTAGAAAAAACAGTGAATAGCCTACAGGCGACAGGACTTATAGAAGAAATCCGGTTAATCACGACCGATGCCACTCTGGAATCGCTCCCGGACTGCGAAATATTGTTTGTTGACATGCCCTACAGCAGTGCAACTCTCAAAGCTATTGCTAATGCAGCCAAGGGAGAATACACATTGCTTTATACCAAAGAGACTACGCTCGAAATGGGTATGTTTGCACTGGAACGTATGATACACATCCTTGAAGATTCAAGCGCCGGTATGGTATATGCCGACCACTACCAAATAGCAGACGGCAAGCAGAGCAACGCTCCGGTAATCGACTACCAATTCGGTTCCTTGAGGGATGACTTCAACTTTGGCTCCCTGCTCCTTTTCAACACCGAAAAACTAAAGGAAGCCGCCGGACACATGAAGTCTGACTACAACTTCGCCGGACTTTACGACCTGCGCTTGAAATTGAGCCAACATTCAGACTTGGTACATATCAACGAATACTTATACAGCGAGGTGGAAAACGATACCCGCAAGAGCGGCGAAAAGATTTTCGACTATGTAGACCCCAAAAACCGTGACCGCCAGATTGAGATGGAGCAGGCATGTACCGAACATCTGAAAGAAATCGGGGGATATCTGGCACCGGAGTTCAAGAAGATTGAGTTCTCTGCCGGTAACTTCGAATATGAGGCCTCCGTCATCATTCCGGTGCGCAACCGTATCCGTACCATCCGCGATGCCATCAAGTCGGTACTGATGCAGAAGACAGACTTCAAATATAATCTTATCATCATCGACAACCACTCCACAGACGGCACAACGGAGGCCATCGACGAATTCAAGGACGACGAACGCCTCATCCATATCGTCCCCGAACGCAACGACCTCGGTATCGGCGGTTGCTGGAATGTAGGTGTACACCACCCCAAGTGTGGCAAGTTTGCCGTGCAGCTGGACAGCGATGACGTATACAAAGACGAAAACACACTCGCCATCATGGTACGCGCCTTCTACGAACAGAACTGCGCCATGGTGGTAGGCACCTATATGATGACGGACTTCAACATGAACATGATTGCTCCGGGCATCATCGACCACAAGGAATGGACTCCGGCAAACGGACGCAACAACGCCCTCCGCATCAACGGTCTGGGTGCCCCGCGCGCCTTCTATACCCCGGTACTGCGCGAAGTGAAAGTACCCAATACCAGCTATGGCGAAGACTATGCACTGGGACTGAACTTCTCCCGCCAGTACCAGATAGGACGCGTGTACGACGTGGTCTACCTCTGCCGCCGCTGGGACGACAACTCCGATGCCTCACTGGACATCGTGAAAATGAACGGACACAACCTCTACAAAGACCGCATCCGTACCTGGGAACTTCAGGCACGCATAGCGATGAACAAAAACAAGTGATATGAATCAAACGATACACCATCTTCTGACTGGACAATTGGCATCCTGGGAGACGGCACGCAACAACTATGCCGCCCTCTCCGGTGTGCGGGTGAAAGAGCTGAATGTAAACGGGATACTTTATAAGGTACAGTTCAACCCCGCACGCATCGTTTCCTCCGGTGCCAAAGTGGATGCCAAGTCCATCCTGGAACGGAAATGCTTTCTGTGCCCGGCCAATTTGCCGCCGGTACAGAAAGGTATCCCGTTCGGAGGACACTACAATATTCTGGTGAATCCGTTCCCCATCTTCCCCCGCCACCTGACAGTACCGGAACTGGCACATACCCCTCAACGCATAGCCACCCGCTTCACCGACATGCTGGAGCTGGCCGAGGCGCTGACGGATTACACCATCTTCTACAACGGTCCCAAATGTGGTGCTTCCGCCCCCGACCATGCTCATTTCCAGGCAGGAAACAAAGGGTTCATGCCTATTGAAAAGGACTGGCGCGGACAGACTGCCGGGAAAATAGCCGATTATAGGAAAGCAGCACTGTGGTATCTTGACGACGCTCCCCGTGCCACACTTGTGATTGAATCCACCTCCAAAGAGGACGCGGCAGACTTGTTCGACATCATTTACCGTTCTCTGGACGTGAAAGCCGATGATGAACGTACTGGTCCTATACGAGGCCGACCGTTGGGTGGTCTTTGTCTTCCCGCGCGAGAAACACCGCCCCGCCTGCTATACTGCCGAAGGAGAAGCCAATCTGTTGAGCAGCCCGGCATCCGTCGACTTGGGAGGTGTCTTTATCACCCCCGTAGAAAAGGATTTCTTGAAAATCACTGCGGAAGACGTGGCGCAGATATTAAGTGAAGTATGCCTCTCTGCCACAGATTTCCACAAGGTACGGCAGCGTATCAGGGAAAAAATATGACTTCTGAAATCCAAGAACTCTAATTTTAAAGAAATACCATTATGAAAGAGCCCAAAGTACAAGTAGGCATTCTGTTTGAACCGCAGATAGAATTCGTTTTGCTGAATCCGTATCGCATGGACGGAACGGAAGTCAGCGGCAAGCAGGTAGTGACCTACGACGAAGGCAAGATTCTCTGGAATGGACGCCGGTATGACGAACTGCTGTTTGAACCGCAACACGAGCAGACCGATGCCTTCGAACTATTGGACGTTACCATCGGCATCAATTTCCATTGGGAGCGCAAGGAAGACCAGCGTTTTCTGGGTGCTCTCAAAATCATCGTTGAGAATGGAAAGCTCACCGGCATCAACGTCATCCATGTAGAAGATTATCTGACCAGCGTCATCTCCTCCGAGATGAGTGCCACCGCTTCTCTAGAGCTGCTCAAGGCACACGCTGTCATCTCCCGAAGCTGGCTACTGGCACAAATACAAAAGAATAAGGAAATCACCGAAGCCCAAGCTAACTACTCGGCCTTTACGCAGACCGACGAAGAGCTGATTCGCTGGTACGACCGAGAAGACCACACACGTTTCGATGTATGCGCCGACGACCATTGTCAACGCTACCAGGGCATTACACGTGCCTCTACCGATATTGTGAAACAAGCCATCTCCGCTACCCGCGGCCAGGTACTGACATCTGATGGTAAGATTTGCGACGCCCGTTTCTCCAAATGCTGCGGCGGTGCTTTCGAGGAGTTCCAATACTGCTGGGAAGACATCAAATACCCCTATCTTGCCCAACAACGAGACAGCAAAACGCACGCCACACTGCCCGATTTGACGCAGGAAGTCGAAGCGGACCGCTGGATTCGTACCTCCCCCGAAGCATTCTGCAACACCACCGACAAGAAAATCCTCTCGCAGGTACTCAATAACTATGACCAGGAGACTACGGACTTCTATCGCTGGAAAGTGGAATATACTCAGGAAGAACTTTCAGCCCTCATTCTGAAACGTTCAGGCATTGACTACGGACAAATCATCGACCTTATCCCCATAGCCCGCGGAACCAGCGGACGCCTCTGGAAACTGAAGATTGTGGGAACCAAACGCACACTCACCATCGGCAAGGAACTGGAAATCCGCCGCACGCTCTCCACTTCACACCTCTACAGCTCTGCCTTCGTGGTAGACAAAGAGGAGTTGTCCGCCGAAGGCATTCCCGGACGCTTCATCCTCACCGGTGCCGGTTGGGGGCATGGTGTGGGACTTTGCCAAATAGGTGCAGCCGTGATGGGCGAGCAAGGGTATAAGTATGATGCAATACTGTTGCACTACTATATAGGTGCCAGCATTGACAAGCTGTATGAATAATCGAATAGAACACAATAAATCAATATCATGAACCATACAAAAAACATATCGCCATGGGCATGGGTACCCACCTTGTACTTTGCACAAGGCATTCCATATTTTATCGTAAACAACATCTCCGTGATGATGTTTACCAAAATGGGCGTACCGAACGGAGAAATGGCCTTGTTCACAAGCCTGCTCTATCTGCCATGGACTATCAAACCCTTCTGGAGCCCGTTTGTCGACATCATCAAGACCAAAAGATGGTGGACCCTTTCCATGCAGATTCTGATGTCTGTGGCATTCATCCTGCTGACGCTGTCCATTCCACGGCCGGACGAGGCGACTATGGCGGCCGGAACAACCCCCATCAGCATGTTCAGCATCACGCTGATGCTGTTCATCATCACGGCTTTTGCCTCTGCCACACACGACATTGCCGCCGACGGCTTCTACATGCTGGCACTGAAACAGAGTGACCAGGCAGCCTTCGTTGGCATCCGAAGCACGTTTTACCGGCTCGCCTCTATCTTCGGACAAGGAGTGCTCGTAGCCATTGCCGGCGCCATCGAACTGAGAACCGAAAACATTCCGCTGTCATGGACCATCACGATGCTGGTTACAGCCGTTCTGTTCAGCCTGGTGACGTTCTATCACCTCTTTGCAGTCCCCAAACCCACCTCAGATAAGTCAACACTGGCTGCCGATGCCGCCACTGCAGGAGCTATATTCAGAGAATTCGGACGAACATTCGCCACCTATTTTACCAAACCGGGCGCATTGCTGGCCATCGTGTTCATGTTGCTGTACCGCCTGCCTGAAGCATTCCTCATCAAAATGTGTATGCCTTTCCTGGTTGCCTCCAAAGAATCGGGAGGTCTGGAACTATCGACAGCAGAAGTAGGTATCGTATACGGCACCATCGGAGTCATATTCCTCACCCTGGGCGGTATCCTCGGAGGATTGTTCGCATCACGCATTGGCTTGAAAAAATCCATCTGGTGGATGGCAGGATGCATGACTCTGCCATGCCTGACGTTTGTCTATCTTGCCATTGCCCAGCCCGACAATCTGTTTGCTATCTCAACCGCCATCGCCATCGAGCAATTTGGCTACGGCTTCGGTTTCACGGCCTACATGCTCTACATGATGTACTTCTCCGAAGGTGAATTCAAAACATCCCACTATGCCATCTGTACCGCATTCATGGCACTAAGCATGATGATACCAGGTATGTTTGCGGGATATATCCAGGAGGCTATCGGATATACGGACTTCTTCTGGTTGGTAATGATATGCTGTTTCGCCACGGTTGTTGTCACCATTTTTGCAGACAGAAGGATAGACCCGGAATATGGAAAAAAATGATTAATGGTTAATGATTAATGTTTTGTGAGTAATATTTAGTGATTGGTTATGAAGAGGACTATTATTATATCCTTGCTCTGCCTCCTTTGCGGAGGTGCGATGCAAGCACAGAAGATCAGAATAAAGACCGGTATCGAGGTACTGAAAGAACAGAATTTCCGATGCCTGGAAGGTAAGCGTGTAGGATTGATTACCAACCCGACGGGGGTGGACAACCGGATGAGGTCCACCATTGACATCCTGCACGAGGCGCCCAACGTGAACCTTGTGGCACTCTACGGCCCCGAACACGGCGTGCGCGGCGATGTGCACGCAGGCGACCATGTGACGGACATCAAAGACGCGACTACCGGACTGCCCGTCTATTCGCTTTACGGAAAGACCCGCAAGGCCACGCCGGACATGCTGAAAGATGTGGATGTATTAGTGTATGATATCCAAGACATCGGTTGCCGTTCCTTTACCTACATCAGCACCATGGGACTGGCCATGGAAGCCGCTGCCGAAAACGGCAAGGAATTCATTGTGCTGGACCGGCCCAATCCCGTAGGCGGATTGAAGATTGAAGGCAACTTGGTTGAAGATGATTGCATTTCTTTTGTAAGCCAGTTTAAAATTCCGTACCTTTACGCCCTCACTTGCGGTGAGCTGGCACTGATGCTCAATGGCGAGAAGATGTTGAAGGATGGGGAACAATGTAATCTCCACATAGTGAAGATGAAAGGCTGGAAACGCAAGATGGATTATACCCAAACCGGACTGCAATGGGTTCCCTCCTCTCCACACATTCCACATCCTCATTCTGCATTCTTCTACCCCGTCAGCGGCATTCTGGGCGAACTAGGATATATGTCTATCGGCGTGGGGTATACCATTCCGTTCCAGATGTTTGCCGCACCATGGATGGAAGCGGAAAAGCTGGCCGGAAACCTGAACCGTCTGAACGTACCGGGGGTCATCTTCAGACCGATGTACCTAAAGCCGTTCTATAGTGTAGGCAAAGGCGAGTTGCTGCAAGGTGTGCAAGTGCACATCATGGATTTCGGCAAAGCACCGTTGAGCGACCTGCAATTCCTGGTCATGCAGGAAGTCGCCGCCCTCTATCCTGACCGTGCCGTGTTTGACCATGCCGACAAGGGACGTTTCAACATGTTCGACAAAGTAAGCGGTTCGCGGCAGATACGCGAGCGCTTCTCGAAACGGAACCGTTGGGAGGACATACGCGACTACTGGTATAAAGATGCCGAAGACTTCCGTAAGTTGTCGAAAAAGTATTATTTATATAAATAAATTTACAGATAAATAAGGAAGGGAAAAGAGCCTGATACGGAGACTATTTCAGTCGTATACAGAACCACATTCAGTCGTATACTTAAATATATTCAGTATACGACTGAATGTACCCCCTCGTAAGACACGTTTACAGAGCACTTTGAAGCGAAGTGATGCAATATAAAAAAAGTGAACATGAAAGAGCATAGTTACATGGCTTTCCTGCAGGAAGCAAAACAATTCATTCCGCAGGAAAGGATTTACACCGACGAACTTCGCCGGCTGGCCTGGGGTACGGATGCCGGTTTTTACCGACTGATTCCCCAGATTGTAATCCGTTCGAAAGACGAAGATGAAGTTTCACAACTGTTGAAACTGGCGAGCCGCCACGGGCTGCCCGTCACCTTCCGAGCGGCAGGGACCAGTTTGTCGGGCCAAGCCATTAGTGACTCCATCCTCATCGTAGCCGGTAAGAATTGGGAAAAATACAGCATATCCGCCGACTACGAACAGATAACCCTCCAACCGGGCATCATCGGACAACGTGTGAACGAACTGTTGGCTCCCTACGGCCGTAAGTTTGCACCGGACCCCGCCTCGGTGAAAAGCGCCATGGTAGGCGGTATTGTCATGAACAATGCTTCCGGCATGAACTGCGGTACGCACGCCAATAGCGACAAGGTGCTTGTTTCCGCCCGTATCATCCTAATGGACGGTACCCTGCTGGATACCGGAAATCCCGTCAGCCGCGCCTCCTTCGAAGTGAGTCACCGTGACTTCATTCGCCGCATCTGCGAACTGCGCGATGAAATACGTACCAACGAAAAACTGGCCGAACGCATCCGTTACAAATATTCCATCAAAAATGTAACCGGGCTCAATCTGTTGCCCTTCGTCCGTTTCGACGACCCATTCGAAATCATTGCCCACCTCATGGTAGGTTCCGAAGGTACACTGGCGTTCCTTTCGGAAGTGACGATGAAGACTGAATATGATTATCCCTACAAGGCCAGCGCTATGCTCTACTTCAAGACCATCAAAGAAGCGAGCCGCGCTGTGGTAGCCATGAAGAAGCTGGTCGACGAAACCGGCGAATGGACAGTAAAAGGGGCTGAAATGCTAGACTATAAAAGCCTTTCTTCCGTCAACGACCCCGTATTCCTAAAATACAAAGGCGAAGTTGCCTCCTCTGCCCTCCCCGGCGTGGAGCCCGGCGACGAAACCGGGTTGACAGCAGTGCTGACCGAAACCAAAGCCCGTACCCCGGAAGAACTGCAACAGAACATATCTGCCATTGAAGCTTGCCTGCAAGCCTTCACCACCTATATTCCGGTACGCTTCACCGACCGTCCGGAGGAATATTCCAAATACTGGGCCATCCGTTCCGGCATCTTCCCCTCTGTGGGAGGTACGCGCCAGCCGGGAACCACTTGCCTCATCGAAGACATCGCCTTCCACATTGAAGACCTTCCGGAGGCAACGGCAGAACTGCAACAGCTCATAGCCCGCCACGGATATAATGACGCCTGCATCTACGGCCATGCTCTCGAAGGCAACTACCACTTCATCATCAACCAGTCCTTCAGTACCCAAGCGGAAGTGAAACGCTACGAAGACTTGATGAATGACATCAAGACCTTAGTAGTAGATAAATATGACGGTTCCCTAAAAGCCGAGCATGGCACGGGCCGGAATATGGCTCCCTTTGTCTGCCATGAATGGGGAGATGACGCCTACAAAGCCATGAAAGCCGTCAAAGAGCTGTTTGACCCACAAGGATTGCTAAACCCCGGTGTCATTTTCAATGATGACCCGCAATGCCATATCAAGAACTTCAAGCCGCTGCCTTTATTAGTGATGAGTGACAAGAGACAAGCTACGTCACTCGTAGCTGACAAATGCATCGAGTGCGGTTTCTGCGAAGTCAACTGTCTCTCCTGCGGCTTTACCCTTTCCTCGCGCCAGCGTATCGTGTTGCAGCGCGAAATATCCCGGCTGAAACAAAGCGGCGAGGACCCGACACGCCTTGCACTGCTCGAAAAACAATACCGCTATCCCGGCAACCAGACTTGTGCCGGAGACGGCCTCTGCTCCATGTCGTGCCCGATGGGTATCAATACGGGCGACCTTACCCATATAATCCGCCAGGAAGCATTACCCAAAGGCAGTCTGGGATACAGAGCCGGAGACTTTGTCGCCAATCATTTCGCTGGTGTCAAGAGTGCACTGCGTCCCGTATTGTCCTTAGCCAACTTCGGACATTCACTATTAGGGACAAAGGCGATGAGCGGCATTACCAAGGGGCTGCACAATGCATTAGGCATACCTCTATGGACGCCGGCTATGCCGAAAAGTTATCAGTTACAAGCTACGGAGTTACAAGCTACAAGCACTATGCAGCATAATAGCGCAGCACTTGTAGCTCGTAGCTCTGTAACTCGTAACTACAAAGTCGTCTACTTCCCCAGCTGCATCAACCAGACTATGGGTCTGGCAAAGAAGTCTCCCGTAGAGCAGTCATTGGTAAATAAAATGGTGTCCTTGTTGCAAAAAGCCGGTTACGAAATCATCTTCCCGAAAGATATGGACAAGCTTTGCTGTGGCACCATTTGGGAAAGTAAAGGGATGCTGGACATTGCCGATCGCAAGACAGCCGAACTGGAGGCCGCACTTTGGGAAGCCAGCGAACAAGGCAAATACCCCGTCCTCTGTGACCAAAGCCCTTGTCTGCACCGCATGCGCGAATGTATCAAGAAGATGAAACTGTATGAACCTGCAGAATTCATCTATACATTCTTACGTGAGAAGCTGATTTTCACACCTATTAACCGCCCCGTAGCAATCCACATCACCTGCTCCATGCGGAAAATGGGACTGGCAGATACCATTATAGCCCTTGCACGCCTTTGCTCCAGTAAAGTCATCGTGCCGGAAGAAGTAGGTTGCTGCGGTTTTGCCGGAGACCGGGGATTCACCTATCCTGAGCTGAACTCGTACGCCCTACGCAAACTCCGCCCGCAAATAGAAGCGTCCGGAGTGAATATAGGCTACTCTAACAGCCGTACTTGTGAAATCGGATTGACAACAAACTCAGGTATCCCCTATGTATCCATTGCCTATCTGGTAGACGAATGTACAAAGGCAGCTGATAATTAGGATTGATAATTAACTTAACACACAAATATTACAATGAACAGTACAAAAGTAAGTAAACGCATCCTTGCACTCGACATTCTCCGTGGTGTCACCATCGCAGGTATGATTATGGTAAACAACCCCGGTTCGTGGGGACATATCTATGCCCCCTTGCGGCATGCAGAGTGGAACGGTCTGACCCCCACCGACCTCGTCTTTCCCTTCTTCATGTTTATCATGGGAATTTCCACATACATTTCCCTGAAGAAATACAACTTCGAGTTCAGCCACGCCGCCGGCATGAAGATACTGAAACGCACCATCGTCATTTTCCTTATAGGCATGGCTATCGGCTGGTTCTCGCGTTTCTGCTATTACTGGGCCTCCGCTCCGGACGACCTCAGTTTCGGAGAGAAGCTATGGGCTTCCGTCTGGACATTCGACCGTATCCGTATTCTGGGTGTCATGCAACGGCTGGCCCTTTGCTACGGAGCAGCCTCCATCATTGCACTAACCATGAAGCATAAACATATACCTTATCTGATAGCCGGCCTATTGACAGGCTACTTCATACTGTTGATGTGCGGCAACGGTTTCGCCTATAATGAAACAAACATTCTTTCCGTGGTAGACCGTGCCATCCTGACCCCTGCACACATGTACAAGGATAACGGCATAGATCCCGAAGGTTTGTTAAGCACCATTCCTGCCATTGCACATGTGTTGCTGGGCTTCTGTGTAGGGCGGCTGATGCTGGATGGCAACAAGTCGGAAGACCGTGCCTCATTTCTCAATTCGCAGCTTATCACACTGTTTCTGGTAGGTGTTATCCTTACTTTCTCCGGTTTCCTGCTAAGCTACGGCTGCCCCATCAACAAGAAAATATGGTCTCCTACCTACGTACTCGTCACTTGCGGACTGGCATCCAGTTTTCTGGCATTGCTTATCTGGATTATTGATGTGAAAGGCTATAAGAAGTGGAGCATGTTTTTCGAGGCATTCGGTGTGAATCCGCTGTTCATGTATGTATTGGGCGGCGTACTTAGCATACTTTTCGGTAGTATCAGTTTCCCGTGGGGAGACGGCAGCATCAGCATACACGGATTCTTATACAATATAGTCCTCATGCCCGTTTTCGGTGAAACCGCCGGTTCCCTTGCCTTTGCCCTGCTGTTTATCGCCATTAACTGGTGTATCGGCTACCAGTTGTACAAACGAAAAATATATATCAAGATATGAGAATAAGGATGAAGGATGAAGGATTAATGTTTAATGATACCACCTTTATTATATGCAACACCCTAATCCTTAATCCATCATCCCTAATCCTTAATCCTTAAAAACTATTTTATATGATTCTAATAGCAGACAGTGGCTCTACAAAAACCGATTGGTGTGTTGTAGAGAATGGAGTACTTCTCCAACAGATATTCACGAAAGGTACGAACCCTTTCTTTCAGTCGGAAGAGGAGATCAGTAATGAAATAGCAACAGCGCTATTACCTCAGCTGAAAACAAGTGAACTGGATGCCGTATACTTTTATGGTGCAGGATGCGGATTTCCCGACAAGATAAGTATGGTGCACCGTGCCATAACCAAACACCTCAGTGTGAAAAATGAAGTGGAAGTCAATACCGATATGCTGGCTGCCGCACGTGGCCTCTGCGGACATGACTCAGGCATTGCCTGCATCATGGGGACCGGCTCCAACTCATGTTATTATGACGGAAAAAGCATTGTCACCAATGTATCTCCTCTGGGATTCATCTTGGGAGACGAAGGCAGCGGAGCCTGCTTGGGCAAACTGTTGGTAGGCGATATCTTGAAAAATCAGATGACACCCGAGCTGAAAGAGAAATTCCTCAAACAGTTCGACCTGACACCTGCTGATATCATCGACCGTGTCTACCGTAAACCTTTCCCCAACCGTTTCCTGGCAAGCTTGTCACCATTTCTTGCACAGAATCTGGGTGAACCTTGTGTACGCGCTCTGGTACTGAACAGCTTTAAGGCATTCCTTAAACGCAATGTCATGCAATATGAAGACTATCAGCATCAAAAAGTACATTTCATCGGTTCCGTAGCCTTCTATTACAAGGAAGTTCTGGCAGAAGCTGCCAAAGAAATGGGTATCCAACTGGGTGCAATCATCAAGAGCCCCATGGAAGGACAGAGTGTAGGACTCATCAAATATCACAACTGAAAGTGACAAATCGTAAATAGTAAATAGTAAATCGTCAAATAGTAAATAGCCTTATGTTCGTAAAAATCTCAGAGCAACCATCGCTCTACAATGACTTGGAAAAGAAATCAGTCCGTGAAATTCTGGAAGACATCAATACCGAAGACCAGAAAGTGGCGCTTGCCGTACAGAGGGCAATCCCTCAAATAGAAAAGTTGGTAACCCAGATTGTACCCCGCATGAAACAAGGCGGACGCATCTTCTACATGGGTGCGGGTACCAGTGGACGTCTGGGCGTACTCGACGCTTCGGAAATTCCACCGACTTTCGGTATGCCCCCCACGCTGGTTATCGGCTTGATTGCCGGTGGTGACACTGCATTGAGAAATCCGGTAGAGAATGCCGAAGATGACATTCACCGCGGTTGGGAAGAGTTGACGGAACGCAATATTACAGATAAGGATACGGTCATCGGTATTGCTGCATCCGGTACCACCCCCTACGTGATTGGTGCCATGCACGAGGCACGCGAACACGGCATACTGACCGGCTGTATCACCAGCAACCCGGACTCTCCAATGGCAGCAGAGGCAGATGTAGCCATCGAAATGATTGTAGGGCCTGAATATGTGACGGGAAGCTCACGCATGAAATCGGGAACAGGACAGAAAATGATACTGAATATGATAACCACTTCCG
>OGIB01000670.1_pt1 | contig 15051 bp, 11 predicted proteins | sample 1571691 | NCBI WGS metagenome assembly OGIB01 (sample SAMEA2582058, study PRJEB24529) | metagenome | biome: Human gut stool | place: China | collected 2011
TGCGTCGGATGCTGGGCGGCGAGGAAGGGGACGAAGTGTTCGCCTCCACCTTCCACTCGGCCTGTGTGCGCATCCTGCGCCGCTGGGCGGAGGAGATCGGCTACCCCCGCAGCTTTACCATCTACGACACCGACGATGCCCAGCGCGTGATGAAAACGGTGTATAAAGAACTGAGCATCGATGATAAATTCCTGCCCATCAAGGCCGCCATCAACCAGATGAGCCGCTGGAAGGATCAGCTGGTCAGCCCGGAACAGGCGCTTGCAGACCACGCCAGAGACGTGAAGAGCACCCAGACCGCCCGCATCTACGCAGCTTACGAGAAAAAGCTGAAAGAGGCCGGTGCGTTCGATTTTGATGACCTCATCTACCAGACCGTGCAGCTGCTGGCCGACCACCCGGACGTGCGGGAGTTCTACCAGAACAAGTACCGCTACCTGCTGGTGGACGAGTATCAGGATACCAGCGTGGCGCAGTTCCGTCTGGTCAGCCTGCTCACCGGGCCGGAGCGCAACATCTGCGTGGTGGGCGATGACGACCAGAGCATCTACCGTTTCCGCGGCGCTACCATTGAAAATATCCTCAACTTTGAAAAGCTCTATCCCGGCACCAAGACCATCCGTCTGGAGCAGAACTACCGCTCCACCTCCAATATCCTCAACGCAGCCAACTGCGTCATCCAGCACAACACCGAGCGCAAGGGCAAGACCCTGTGGACGGACAACGGTGAGGGCGATAAGGTGCAGGTGTATACCGCCGAGAATGAGCAGGACGAAGCCAGCCACATCGCGGATGTCATCGGTCAGCACCTGAAGGCAGGCGGGCATCTGGCAGACCACGCCATCCTCTACCGCATGAACGCCCAGTCGGCCCCCATTGAAAGCTATTTCACCCGCGCGGGCATCCCGCATAAGATCGTGGGCGGGCAGCGCTTCAACGACCGCAAGGAGGTCAAGGACATCCACTCCTATATGTCCATCGTGGCGAACCCCCGGGACGATGTCCGACTCCGCCGTATCATCAACGAGCCTGCGCGCAAAATCGGTGCAACGACCATCGAGGTCATCGCGGATTTGGCGGCTCAGCAGGGCATCAGTATGCTGGATGTCATCTCTCATGCCGACCAGTACGCCAAGCTCAGCCGCGCCATCGCGCCGCTGTTCAAGTTCTGGGACATCTACCAGAAACTGCAGGAATCGCTGGAAACGAAGACGCTGGATGAGTTCGCCTCCGATGTCATCGAGATCACCGGCTACCGCGCCATGCTGGAAGCCGACGCCGCCAAGGGCCACGAGGATGCCGCCGACCGTCTGCAGAACTTGGGTCAGTTGGTGAACAACGTCAAAAACTACTGCGACCAGCACGGCGAGGAAGCCACACTGGAAGGCTATCTGGAGGATATCGCCCTCATCAGTGATATCGACAGCTACAACGAGAGCAGCGATCAGGTGGTGCTGATGACCATCCACTCGGCCAAGGGCCTTGAGTTTCCCTATGTATTCCTCATTGGCATGGAAGAGGGCGTCTTCCCCAGTGAGATGAGCAAGTATTCCGAGGCTGACCTCGAGGAGGAACGCCGTCTGGCCTATGTCGGCATCACCCGCGCCAAGAAGGAGCTTTACATCTCCAACAGCGTCACCCGGATGCTCTATGGCCGCACCCAGCGCAACGAGCCCAGCCGCTTCCTCCGGGAAATCGAGCCGGAGTACATCGAAGAGACCCGCAGCCCGGTGCTGGAACAGCGCTCCCGTCTGGGCGGCTGGGGCAGCGGTTACGGCAGCGACACCGTGCCGGGCGGTGCGTCGGGCTACTCCGGCCCCTCCGGCTGGGGGCGCGCGGCCTCCGGTTACGGCTCGGGCTATGGCAGCCGCAGCGGCTATCTGAATAAAGAATATAACGCACCGATGTCCAATAGCCGAGGCTTTGGCTCCGATTACGCGGGCCGGGAAAGTGCTTCGTCGGGTCATGGCGGCTGCAGCTCCGGTTCGGGAAGCAGCGGCTTCGGCTCTGGCTATGGCCGTCCGGCAGCGCCCAAAGCGCCGGTCAGACCCGCAGGCGGCGGTGTGACCTCTTCGCCCCGTCCGGCAGCGGCATCCACCGGCCCCAAACACTATGAGCCGGGCGACATCGTGGAGCACAAGGTCTTCGGGCGCGGCAAGGTGCTGAAAGTCAAGCCCGCCGCCGGCGACCAGATCGTGGAGATCAGCTTCGAGAAGGTGGGCGTGAAGAAGACCATGGCCAACTTTGCGCCCCTTGTGAAGATAACGACGGAGGAATGAGAAAAATGATGACTGTCCGATTGATAGCACATACGCCGGAGCCGGAGAAGGTCGTGGCGGCTGCGGCGAAGCTCTGCTACTCCGACGCCCACATCACCGACCTGCTGGACGGGCTGGATGAGGAAAAGACTGCCCGCTTCCTGACCATGCTCAGCGATCTGGGCCACGCCAGCCCCATCGAGCACGCAAGCTTCACCTTCGGCATCGAGGGCGTCAGCCGTACCCTGCTGGCCCAGATCACCCGTCACCGCATCGCATCCTTCAGCGTCCAGAGTCAGCGGTACGTCCGTCTGGACGATTTCCGCTATGTCATCCCGCCCGAGATCGAGGCCATCCCCGAGGCAAAGGCAGCGTTCATCGAGAGCATGAACGAGGACGCCAGGCGCTACCTCGACCTCGTGCAGAAGCTGGAAGACGGCCACACCGCCCGCCTGATGGCCGAAGGTCTGCCCGAAAAGCAGGCCAGGGCCAAGGCTTCCAAGCAGGCCAACGAGGACGCCCGCTTCGTGCTGCCCAACGCCTGCGAGACCAAGATGGTGGTGACCATGAATGCCCGCAGCCTGCAGAACTTCTTCCACCTGCGCTGCTGCAGCCGCGCCCAGTGGGAGATACGGCAGCTGGCCGAAGAGATGCTGCGGCTGGTCTACCCGGTGGCACCCCATATCTTCCGCACCGCCGGCCCGGCCTGCGTGTCCGGCCCCTGCCCGGAGGGCAAGATGTGCTGCGGCCGCACCGCCGAAGTCCGCGCCCGGTACGCCGCGCTGAAAGGGGAGAAGGCAGAATGAGCAAGGGCAGGCTTCTTGTCATCGAAGGGCTGGACGGCTCCGGCAAGGCCACCCAGGCAAAGCTGCTGGCCGCCCATCTGGCCGAGAGCGGTCGAAGGGTGATGGAGATCACCTTTCCGGACTACGAGAGCGATTCCAGTGCGCTGGTGAAGATGTACCTTTCCGGCCGGTTCGGCGACAAGCCCGACGACGTCAATCCTTATGCGGCGTCCAGCTTCTATGCGGTGGACCGGTACGCCAGCTATAAGACTAAGTGGGGCAGCTTCTATGAGGCGGGCGGCATCGTCATCGCCGACCGCTACACCACGTCGAACGCGGTGCATCAGTGCTCCAAGCTCCCGCCGGAGCAGTGGGACGATTTCCTCCGCTGGGCCTTTGACTACGAATACAGGCTGCTGGGCCTGCCCGCGCCGGACGCTGTGGTGTACTTACAGGTAGACCCCGCCGTGAGCCAGAAGCTCATGACTGGCCGCTATCATGGCGACGAGAGCAGGAAGGACGTCCACGAAAAGGACATCGAATATCTGGCCCGCAGCCGCCGTGCCGCCGAGTACTGTGCGGCGCATCTGGGCTGGGCCACCGTCCATTGCACGGAAAATGGAGCCATGCGCACCATCGAGGAGATTCAGGCCGAGGTGCGGGCGCTGGCGGAAAAAGAACTCGGATAACCGCGAAAATGGGAGGGATACTATCGATGTATCGTTTGATGCAGCCGTCGGATGAGGCGGCAGTCGTGGCACTGTGGCAGAAAGAACGCGGCGACAGCGCCGAGTTCATCAAGACTGCTCTGGAAAAGTTCGCCGGGGCGGAAAATATCTACGTCGCTGAGGAAAATGACGAGATAGCCGCTGCGGCGCTGGCGGTCCCCGTCACCCTCAAGGGACGCAGCGGCAGCTACCTCTACGGCCTCTGCGGGCAGGGAAGCCTGATTCTGGCAGGACTCGTGGACTATCTCTGTGCGCAGCAGAAGCTGCGGGGCGCGGGCTTCACCGTGGCCGTTCCGGCCGGACAGGAGCAGGCCGCGCTGCTGGAAAACAAGGGTTTCCAGCGGGCTTTTGCCCTCCGCTGCCTGCCCCGGGAGGTGTCCCGCAACCTGTGGAGTCAGGCGGAGTTCGACTCCGTGACGGCCCGCAAGCTCTGTGAGCTGCGGGAGCGCTTCTATCCCGATACCGTCCAGTTCCCGCCGGAGCAGATGGCCGTCGTGCTGACCGACCTCTACGCCCGGGGCGCGACCATCGTGTCCAACGAGAAGGGCTACGGCATCTACTTCCGCCGGGAGGACACCCTTTATTTTGTGGAGCTGATGGCCGAAGACGACCGCTCTGCCGAGGTGCTGATGGAAGCGGCCCGGGAGAAGGAAGTCATCGTGGAGCGCGCCGTCATCACAGTGGGCGCGGCTCAGAACCTTTTCCTCGGCGAAGGCACCCGGCAGGACTACGGCATGATACGGTTCGACGCGGAGCCTTTCGATGTGGAAGAAAGCTATATGCGGCTGATGATGGAAAGCTGAACGGAATGGTAAAGGAGTGTGTACATGGCACACGATGCAAAACATAGAAAAAGCAGAAAAGGCGGCGCAGCGAAAATGATCCTGATGGTGCTGCTGATCCTGGTACTGGCGGCGGGCGGCTGTCTGCTGGCCATCCGAAAAGAGATCAACGGCAGTGCTTCCGCTGGCGAACCGGTGAGTGTGAGCATCCAGCAGGGCAGCGGCGTGGCAGCCATCGCCCAGAAGCTCAAGGCGGCGGGCGTCATCAAGTACCCCCACGTCTTCCGCTGGTATGCAGGCAAGCAGGGCGCGGCAGGCAAGCTCCAATACGGCGAGTTCGACCTCGCCCCCGGCAGCTCCTACGACGACATCATCGAGGCACTTTCCGCCTACGCGAAGGCCGACAGTGTCCGGCTGACCTTCCCCGAGGGTACGACGGCCATCGCCATTGCGAAAAAAATGGAGGATGCCGGGCTGTGCAGCGCCGAAGACTTCCTCAAGGAGGCCAACACCGGCGATTTCAGCCAGTACAGGTTCTGGCAGTACGTCCCCGACGACAAGGACGCCCCGGACCGCTTCCTCAAGTGCGAGGGTTATCTTTTCCCGGATACCTACGATTTTCGGAAGGATGACACCGTCCATCATTACGTTGAGACGTTCTATTCTCACTTCGACAAGCAAATCACCGATGAGATGTATGCCGAGATGGAAAAGCAGGGGATGCCCCTCTCCGAGGTGGTCACTCTGGCGTCCTTCGTGCAGGAGGAGGCCGGCAACGATCAGGACGATAATGTGGCGCAGGTGTTCCGCAACCGTCTGGCCGAGGGTTCGCCCTACCCCAAACTGCAGAGCAACACCTCCAGCTACGTCCAGAGCGACGCCGACAACAACTACCTCTGGAACTGGGTCGCGCCCTACTACGGCGGCTGGGACAGCATCCCGGAGAACATTCTGGAAGCCTACGACACCTACACCTGCACCGGCCTCTCCGCCGGCCCCATCTCCAACCCCGGCATCGCGGCCATCCGTGCGGCGCTTGCCCCGAAGCCCGACGATGAGGCGAAGGACGCCTATTTCTTCGTCACCGACCTTGCCGGTCACTACTACTACGCCCGCACCTACGCAGACCATCAGAAAAACTGCGATGAGGCGGCGAAAGTTAATAAAAGTATGAAGTAAAAGAGGAATACCATGTTACAGATACCGGAACTTCTGGCCCCGGCAGGCGACCTCGAGCGCCTGCGGTATGCCATCAACTACGGCGCGGACGCCGTTTACTGCGCTCTGCCCGAGTTCGGGATGCGCTCTGCACCCACCAACTTCACCCCGGAGCAGCTGAGCGAGGGCGTCATCTATGCCCACGCCCGGGGCCGCAAGGTCTACCTGACCATGAACACCCTGCCCACCAACGAGGAGGCTGACCGTCTGCCTCAGGCCATCAAGGACGCTGCCGCCGCCGGTGTGGACGCCTTCATCGTGGCCGACCTCGGCGTGTTGGACGCCTGCAAGACGTTCGCGCCCGACATCGACGTCCATATGTCCACCCAGACCGGCATCACTAACTGGGCCGCTGCCCGCGCCGCCTACAACATGGGCGCGAAGCGGGTGGTGCTGGCCCGGGAGATGACCCTGCAGGACATCGCCACCCTCCGCGACAAGACCCCGCCGGAGCTGGAAATCGAGGCTTTCGTCCACGGCGCCATGTGCATGAGCGTCTCGGGCCGCTGCCTGCTCTCCAACTACATGGCAGGCCGCGACGCAAACCGCGGCCAGTGCGCCCAGCCCTGCCGCTGGAAGTACTATCTCAGCGAGGAGACCCGCCCGGGCCAGCTCTATGAGATCGGCGAGAACGAGAACGGCAGCTACATCCTGAACGCCAACGATCTGTGTACCGCGCCCTTCCTCGACCTCATCTGCAAGGCAGGCGTGGACAGCCTCAAAATCGAGGGCCGCGCCAAGACGTTCTACTACGTCGCCAGCGTGACGGCGGCCTACCGCCGCGCCCTCGACCAGTATCTGGCCGACCCGATGAACGAGAACTTCGAGCTGCCGGAAGAGGTTTTGGATGAGCTGACCCGCACCAGTCACCGCCACTATTCGCCCGGCTTCTACTTTGGCCGGGAGCAGGCCCGTCAGGCCACCGACAGCGCGACTTACATCCGCGAGTGGGAGTTTGTCGGTACGGTGGACGGCTGGGAGAACGGCGTCGCCAGCTGCCAGCAGCGGGGCAAGTGGAGCCTCGGCGACACGCTGGAAGTGCTCTGCCCGGATGGCCGCAGCATCCCGCTGGACCCCGAGTGGATCAAGAATGAGGCCGGTGAGCTGGTGGAGTCCACGCCCCACGCGATGGAGCGCTATACCATCCCCACCCCGGAGCTGCCGCCGATGAGCCTGCTGCGCCGGAAAGTCTGAAAAAACTGCGAATCCAGCGGATGTGTTAGAGCGATAGAAAAAGAGGGTCTGCTATGAGCAATGCGGTAAGCAGCAAGATAACCGGAAAAGAATATCCGCTTTCCAAGATATTCAGCTCGGATTTTGAATATCATATTCCGGGCTACCAGCGTCCTTATGCGTGGACAGAAGATGAAACTGGCGATTTATTCAATGATCTGTATGGATTTTTCCAGACGGAGAACACAGAAAATTTCTTTCTGGGCAGTATCGTCCTGATCAAGGACGAGCAGGACCGATACGCCGATGTCATTGATGGACAGCAGCGCCTGACCACATTGTCTATCCTGTTTGCAGTTCTGGCTGATACATTTGACAACGAAGACTATAAGGTGGACTGCAAAAAATATTTGCAGGAGAAAGGCAATGTGTTGGAGGGGATCGAGGCCCAACCGAGGCTATTTCTCAAGGAAAAGGATCAGCCATTTTTCCATAAGTACATCCAAAACATTCAGCTGGACGCATTGGGGCAGTTGGACCCGGCGCTGTTGGACACCGAAGCAAAGCTGCATATCCAGAAAAACTGCGCTGTGCTTCGCAAGAGTTTTGCTGAAATGTTCAGCAATGACGATGACAGGCTGAGATTTACACAGTTTTTGCTGACCCGCTGCTATCTGGTGGTCGTTTCGACGCCGAGTCAGGAATCAGCGTTCCGTATTTTTACGGTCATGAACAGCCGAGGCCTCGACCTACTGCCGACGGACATTATCAAATCCACAGTTATTGGCAGCCTTCCCAAAGAAAAGCAGCAGGAATATACGGAAAAATGGGAAGGACTTGAGGAGTTGACCGGACGTGACGGGTTCAACGAGGTATTTACGCATACCCGGACCATCTTTGTAAAAGAGCGCCAGAAAAAGACCCTTCGGGAGGAATTTGAAGAATATATTTTGAAGACAGTATCTCCGAAACGACTGATCGATGACTATCTTGTACCCTATACGAATGCTTACGTTCAGCTAAAAAATTGCGAGTTCACTGCTACACATCATGCGGACGAGGTAAACGGTCTGCTTTTCTGGCTGAACAAGACAAACAACTCCGACTGGATGCCGCCTGCTATCAAATTTCTCGCAGAGCACCCGAATGATTCGGAATATGTTCTCTGGTTTATCCGAAAGCTGGAAAGGCTGGCATCTTATCTGCTTGTGACAGCGCAGGACGTCAACCATCGTGTGGACCGGTACAAATGGCTTCTGGTGGAGATGGAGGGTCGGCCCGACAGCACATTGACCTCTCCGCTGAGAAACATTGAGCTTACGGATTGGGAAAAAGAACATTTCCGGCAGACACTGGATGGCGAGATTTATACGATGACAGCGCAGCGCCGCAACTACATCATCCAGCGGCTGGACTCTTTCATGAGTGACGGTGGAGCATCGTACAATCAGAAGCTCTTTACCATCGAGCATGTCCTGCCGCAGCATCCTCCCGTCCATGGAAGTTGGCCAGAACTTTGGCCGGATGAGCAGGAGAGGATGCACTGGCTCAACCGTATCGCAAATCTCGTGCCGCTGACCCGGCAGAGAAATTCTGCGGCACAAAATTATGGCTTTACAACCAAAAAGGAAAAATATTTCCAGTCCAAAGGCGGCACGAGCTCCTATGTCCTCACAACGCAGGTTATCAATGAACCAAAGTGGACACCTGATGTTGTGAAAAAGCGACAAGAAACGCTGAATGAAGTCTTTGCAGAAAAATGGGAGCTGAGTCCCTCCCGGCAGAGTGAAACGGACGAAGGCCTGTTTCTGCTGGCTGGTCGCGGGAGCAGCGCTATGGGGTATCCCATCGATAAAGACTGTTTTCTGATATTGAAGGGCAGCCGCATTGCCCCGGATGTGACGAGTGGATTGCCCCAGAACTATGTGGAACAGAGAAAGACTCTGCTGGAGATCGGTATAGTACAGAGTAACGTATTTACCGAGGATCACGTATTCACCAGCGCCTCTGCTGCGGCATCTATTATTCTTGGCCGTTCGTCCAATGGCCGCAGAGAATGGGCGAAGCTCGATGGACGAACGCTGGCACAATCTGGACACTGAAAACCACATCATAACGCAAAAGCGCCCTCGTCAGTGCATTTCTGACGGGGGCGCTTTTGTCTATAAAGATTATTCCGGCTTGACCTGCAGCTCCTGCTCGCAGTAGATGCAGCGATACTTGCCGTTGGAGCTCAGCTCGAAGATCTGGTCGCACTCTTCCTCGATGGAGGAGATGCAGCGGGGGTTCTTGCACCGCACGATGTTGACCAGACGCTTGGGGGGCTGGGGCTTTTCCTTCTTGACGGCCTTGCCGTTCTCGATGATGGTCACGCTGATGTCGGGGTCGAGATAGGCCAGCACGTCGAGGTTGAGCCAGGAGGCGTCGCCCTCCACCTTGATGATGTCCTTCCGGCCCGACTCTGCCTTGTGGCTGCGGGCGTTCTGGATGAGGGCCACACTGGAGGTGCGGTTGCCCTTGATGCCCAGCAGGTCCATCAGGCCGATGGCCGTGCCTGCCTTGATATGGTCGATGACGATACCGTTCTGAATTTCATCAATGTTCAGCATCTCAGTTGCCCTCCTTCTCAGCCTTGGGGTCCTTGAGGCCCAGCAGTGTCATGATCAGCGCCATGCGGACGTAGACGGCGTTCTGCACCTGCTCAAAGTAGGCGGCGCGGGTCCAGCGTGATCTCATTGACGCGGGGCAGGGGATGGAGCACGGCCATGTCGGGCTTGGCAAGGGCCATCTTCTCTTTGGTGAGGATATAGCTGTTCTTCAGACGGACATAGTCTTCCTCGTTGAAGAAACGCTCCTTCTGGACGCGGGTCATGTAGAGGATGTCCAGCTCGGGCATGGACTCCTCGAGGCTGCGGGTCTCCTTGTAGGGGATGTGGTTGGCCTCGAGCACGTCGGTGATGATGTAGTCCGGCACCCGCAGCTCCTCGGGGCTGATGAGGACGAAGCGGATGTTCTCACAGCGCGCCATGGTCTTGATGAGGGAGTGGACGGTGCGGCCAAACTTGAGGTCGCCGCACAGGCCGATGGTCAGGTCGTTCAGACGGCCCTTGCGGCGGCGGATGGTCATCAGGTCGGTCATGGTCTGGGTCGGGTGCTGGTGTCCGCCATCGCCTGCGTTGATGACAGGGATGCGGGAGTACCGGCTGGCCCGCAGCGGTGCGCCCTCCTTGGGGTGGCGCATGGCCACAATGTCGGCGTAGCAGGAGACGACGCGGATGGTGTCGGCCACGCTCTCGCCCTTGGATGCACTGGAGACAGTCTCGCTCGGGAAGCCGAGGACATGTCCGCCGAGGTTCAGCATCGCGGCCTCAAACGAAAGACGGGTGCGGGTGGACGGCTCGTAGAACAGGGTGGCCAGCTTTTTGTGGGCGGCCACGTCCTGATAGGCAGCAGGGTCGGCGCAGATGCGGTCGGCCAGGTCCAGCAGAGAGGCGATCTCCTGCTGACTGAAATCCAACGGATCGATCAGATGACGCATATTTTTTTGTTTCCCTCCGTCAAAGAAGCTTTCGAAGAATCGAGAAGTCGAAGAAGTTCGTGTAGTAGCTCAACGAACGCATGACGGGATGGCAGAGCCGGTTGTAGCAGATCTCATCCAGCAGCAGCATGGCCTCGCCCGGGGCCAGACGCATGGCGGCCCGGATGGGCTCGTCGCCGCAGCTGGCCTTGAGGTGGGCCACATTGGAGGCTACCTGCTGGCGGCACTCCCGCTCCAGAACATCGAAGATGTCACCCGACAGGTCGATGCGGGTGTAGTCCCGGTTCCCAAACAGGGCGCGGGGCAGGTAGTCGATGGAGTAGATGACGGGGGTGGTGTCGGCGAGGATGCGCTTCTTGATGCAGATGACATCGTCGCCGGGCTCGATGGCCAGATCACGGGCCAGCTCTTCGCCTGCGCGGACGGGGTAGATCTGGATGCCGTCGGCGTGGGGGTAGCTGCCAAAGCTGCGGATGAGCGGGTAATACTCCAGCTTCTGGTCCAACCGGCTGCGCAGGTTCAGGACACTTCGGTTGACCACTGTGCCGATGCCGCGCACCCGCTCGATGTAACCCGCACGCTCCATCTCGCTCAGCGCATCGCGGATGACGGTGCGGCTGACGCCGAGTTCGGCGGCAAGGTCTACCTCAGCGGGCAGACGGTCGGTCTGTGCATAGCGGCCTGTGCGCAGTTCCTCCAGCAGAGCGCTGACGATGCGGTCGCTGATGACAGCACCACCCAGGCGGCTGGAAGGGGATAAGCTGGAATCTCTCATGGTTCGTTTCCTCCGGTACACGGGCAGGGCGGCCCTGCCTGGACTTCCGAAAAAGCTGTGCCTGAGCACAAAAACTCTTTCTGCAAATATTATAGCATAAATTGACAATGATTCAAACGGCATTTATACTGGAATCAGCCGGAAAGTATGATTTTATTTTGGAGGGATAGAGCAAGAATGGAAGTTCTTCTGCACAAAGTGTGCGGCCGGCCCGCAAGCCGCACCATGACCCTGCGCGCTGCCGGGCCGGAGGATGCCGCCGCTTTTTACGCCTTGCAGAACGAGGTGTGGGCCGCGATGCCCCACCCGGAGCAGTTCGTACCCGACACGCTGGAAAACATCGCCCGTTACCTGAAAGAGGACCTCTGCATCGGCGGGTGGGACGGCGGGCGGCTGGGGGCCTACTTCATCCTGCGGTACTGCGGGCAGGACGCGCACAACTACGCCGCCTTTATGGGCATCCCGCGAGAAGAGTGGGACGGCTGGGCCAACGCCGACAGCGCCATCGTCCACTCCGACTACCGGGGCAACGGTCTGCAGCGGAAGCTGCTGGAAGCGGCGCTTGCCCGGCTCCGCCCGGGCATCGTGGGCATCGGGGCCACCGTCAGCCCGGAAAATCAGTACAGCCTCAACAACGCCCTGGCCAGCGGCTTTGCCATCGTCTGCCGCCGGGAGATGTACGGCGGGTATGACCGGTATCTGCTGGCGAAGAGGCTATAAAATGATACAGCTCCGCCTTTCTCCGGAAAGGCGGGGCTGTTCTTTTTTGCTATGCCGGAAAAAGTCATACTATTCATGAATCTACGCTGGTATGTCATGAAAAGGACTTGACAAGGATATAGGAGGGGGGGGTAAAATAGAGCCGCAGAAATCCTGCAATAAAATTCGGGAGGTAAAAAAGAGTATGCGGTTACGGAAAAATATGAAGCGTGCGGCGGCAGCCGCCCTGGCCCTGAGTGTGGCGCTTTCGGCGGCAGCCCCGGCGGCACTGGCAAAGGATTATTATATCGAAAACGGTGATATTACGGTGACCGTTACGGAAGAGGGCGACACCTATGTCCGTGTCGGCGAAGCAACAACCAAAGATGACATCGGAGTGAAAGACGACACGGACGTGGTCATCAAGGGCGGCACGGACCCGAACAAACCAGCGGAGACCAACTCTGACGGGTCGGCGGACGAGGTCGAAAAACAGAAGCCGGTGGTGGATGCCGAGCCGGGAGAGCCTGCGGAGGAGACCGGCACGGAGCTCGTCGTCTGGCCCGAGAACGTGAACAGCGGGGAAGCCCAGAAAAAGGACGGCCCAGAGCCTGCGGATGCTGAGCCGAAGACGCCGGACACGCAGAAGCCCGAAGGGAAGACCGACGCCGCCACCCTCGAGGCATCGACTGAGCAGAAGCCTGTCGAGGAGGCCGCAGAGGACGAAGATGACGACAAGGACGTCATGACCTTTGAGGCCAACACTGCCAGCACGGTGACAAACGCTGTGAACAAAGCGGTGAAGAATATCATCAAGATCATCAACAACTGCACCAAAAAGGATACGACGGTCACGATCGAAGATGTGAATATCAATGTGAGCGGTGGAGAATATGGCACTGGAAAAGCTGCAATGTCCGTCGAGGGCGTGGGCGACACGACCCTGAAGCTGGAGGGCGACAATACCCTGAAGAGTGGATGGGGCCGCGCCGGTGTGGAAAAGAATGATGAAACTTCGAGCGGAAAGCTGACCATCACAGCAGAAGATACAAGCTCCTCTTTGAACGCGGTTGGTGGTCAGGAAGCTGCGGGTATTGGTGGAGGAGGATATCGTCAAAGCACCTCGAAGCTGGAAATTGCAAACGGAAAAATCTATGCAGAAGGTGGATCTCGCGGTGCAGGCATTGGCGGCGGCTCCATCGGTGGAAATGGTGAAGTGACCATTTCCGGCGGTGAGGTAACTGCTTATGCATCGGGTGGTGGGGCAGGTATTGGCGGCGGCACTGACAGCACGAAAAAATCGACCGTTCGTATCCTCGGCGGTGTTATCAATGCCGTGGGCTGCGGATATGGAAGCGGCATTGGCGGCGGCCACGGTGATACGCAGGTCGCAGAGGTCGAGATCGGCGGCGGTGCGCAGGTAACCGCAAAAGGCGGCTCGGGCTATGCCAGCCTCGGTGCAGGTGCGGCCATCGGCACAGGCGGCGGAGTACGCGGCAAAGCTGGTAAAGAGCTGGATGTAAATACCAGCGGTGGGGGTACGGTCACCCGGATCGACTCCAAGCTGTCCGCTGGGCATAAGCATGAATGGACACTTGTCTCCTCTACTCCTGCGGCTGTCGGCCAGATGGGCGAAAAAGTGTATGAATGTTCTTCTTGCGGCTCCACAAGGACTGAATACGAGCCTGCACTTCCAGCACCTGCACCTGTGGAGGAGCAGAACAGCAGGAATGCATACGCAGCTTTGACCGTTGAGGGCGCTGCCTATGAGATGCATCAGGAGTCTACCCGCTACATCGTCACGGCAGATTCTGATACCGCCACCCTCTTCGGCTGTCTGGGCAATCTGGCAGAACTGAAAGCGCAGGGCGCAGATACCCTCGTCTTCCGCACGAAGAGCCGTGAGACGGCGCTGGACATCGACGCCATGCTGTCGCTGGGCGCGGAGGACACCCTCTTCACCCTCACCCACAGCGGCAGCTCTGCCACCCTCACCGTGGGCGGCGCAGACCACAGTGAGCTCATCCACTAAATAACCAACCCCCAAGGCGGAGAGTTTCCGCATCCCTCCGCTTTGTACGAAAAGCCCCCGGCACGTTCCGCAGCGTGCCGGGGGCTTTTTTGGTTATAGAGATGACGCTTTCCTTCGCCTAAGGCTCTCCCTCTGGGAGAGTTGGCGCGGAGCGCCTGAGAGGGCAAGGATGCTGAGACAAAACAAAAAAACACAGCGATAGTATCGCTCTGACAAAGAGCCTGCCTATCGCTTCGCAGCGGCTTTGCCGTAACTGGCTTGCCCTCTCCGTCATTGCTTCGCAATGCCACCTCTCCCAAAGGGAGAGGCTTTGGCAGGCCGGGCCACTTTTTACTGGACGCCTGAGGCTCGATATGGCGTAAAAGGGCGGGCCTCGCTACAGAGGGCAGCGGCTTCTGGACAAGCGCACCTTGTCAAGCTGTCGCTGGCCTAGACAGCGGAGCACTACCGTTTCCGGGACATCGTGCTTCGCTCGTCCAGACGAAAGCTGACCGACATGCCAATGGCTCCCCCTCTGGGAGAGTTGGCGCAAGCCCGCCTGAGAGGGCAAGGATGCTGCCAAACAGCTCTTGCACTGCGATAGTATCGCTCTGACGAAGAACCTGCTTACCGCTGTACAGCAACTTTAAGGTTCTCGTTCATCTTATGCCGTACCACCAGCAGGCAGGCCAGATGCACCAGTGCCGTCAAGATCCAGCTGACGGGGTAGCTGAGGTAAAGCATCGTGGTGGTGTGGAACAGCTGGAAGATGGTGGCGATCCAGACGAGGCGGAGCAGGCAGCTGCCCACGAGGCTGACCACCATCGGCAGGACGGAGTAGCCCCGGCCGCGCAGACAGCTGGCCAGAACATCCATGCAGCCGCAGAGCAGATAGGTGGTGCAGATGATGTGCATACGGGCCAGACCGGCGGTCACCACGACCTCATCGGAGGAGTAGAAGTGGAGCAGCTGTTCGCCCAGCAGGGAAGCACCGCCGCCCAGCACGAGGCCGGTGACGGCGGCGCAGAGCAGGCAGTTGCGCATGACGCGGTCCAGGTTGTCGTACCGGCGGGCGCCCATGTTC
>OGIB01000705.1_pt1 | contig 14621 bp, 8 predicted proteins | sample 1571691 | NCBI WGS metagenome assembly OGIB01 (sample SAMEA2582058, study PRJEB24529) | metagenome | biome: Human gut stool | place: China | collected 2011
ATCCAAATCAAGCAGTCCATTGTTAAAATACCACCAGCCATATTCATTCACTGCCATTCCCGTATAACTTTCATCCAGAACACCATCATTAAAATACCACCAGCCATACTCATTTAACGCCATTCCTGTGTAATCTGCCTGAATGACATCATCTTCTACGACAATCCAACCGTCAGAAGTAACATCTCCACCATTCGCAAACCAGTATCCCAGCTCTATGCCTTTTTCATATACGGCATGCGCCTGCGCCCGGTATCCATATCCATTCAGATGAGTGTTATCAATCCAGTAATTTCTTAACTGCAGCGAAATCAGTCCCTTTTCGGCACGTTCCCTGTCCTCGTCTGTTTCATCCAGTCCGTTAATTGAAAGCCCATTTTCAATCAAATACTTTCTTGCCGTAACAACATGTTCCCCGAATGCATCTTTTAGTGCTGCCTCATACCATGCATCCCGCATACCCGGTTCATAACCGCTTTCTCCCCATATCTGGTCAGTATCGTTGGGATCATCTGTTGAACTGATGATGATATAATTAGAACAGTCTGCCTCATCAAGCATATTCTGATACTGCTTAATTAAATCATCCATATTTCTCCACGTTCCGTTGTCCCCCATCTCGATAATCATGATATCACCGGACTGATCTCCGTATTCTGCACTGCGGTCTACGATTTCATAAGTCGTTTCCCCGCTGACACCGAAATTATTGACCGGAAATCCCGTCAGTTCTTTTAAAACCCGCGGATAGGTCACACCGTTTCCACCCTGTCCTGCTGTCATCGAGTCACCCCAGCAGTTAATCAAAAAGCGGTGATAAAAAGTCATGCCGGAAAATCCCGCTGCATATGTCTGCTGCGGGCGGTAAAAAAACGCTCCGGCTGCTCCCAGTAATGCCACAATTAGAATCATTATTTTGTTTTTCTGAAACATATCGTCCCCTCTTTCTTAAGCATAAAAAAGCATCTCTATATCAAATTTATAAAGATTTCTCCCATTCATTTAATAAAGAGATGCTGCTGTTTACCGAATTACCTTGTGTAATTCCATTTCAAAATCCTGTCTGTTTTTAAATGCAATTTTTTCAAGCACAACTCCGGTAAATAAGGAGTTAATTGCAACAATAAGCACAAATCCACATACAATAAGCGTTGGGAATCTTCTTACCAGACCTGTTGCAAAGTATTCTGTAAAGACCGGAATTGCAAATCCTACCGATAAGACGGCAAGAATGGCTGCAATGATTCCAAAAAATCTCAACGGCTTATAGGTTGAAAATAAATTTAAAATCGTACCCAGTACCCTAAATCCATCTGAGTATGTATTTAATTTGCTGACAGAGCCTTCCGGTCTGTCTTTATAATCTACAATTACATTTTCCATCAGCAGATTTTTATCTGCTGCATGAATGGACATTTCCGTTTCAATTTCAAATCCTTTGGATAAAACAGGAAATGTTTTTACGAACTGATATGAAAAGGCTCTGTATCCTGTCATAATATCTTTAATATTTGTACCAAAGAGTGTATTAATCGTACTTCTTACCAGTGAATTACCGAAATTATGGAACGGACGCTTATTCTCTGTAAAATAGGTTGAAGACAATCTGTCACCTATAACCATATCAACATGTCTTTCCAGTACCGGTTCAATCATTGCCGGGGCTGCCGATGCCGGATAGGTATCATCGCCATCTGCCATTATATAAACCTCTGCATCAATTTCCCGGAACATCCGGCGGATTACATTTCCCTTGCCCTGTGCATATTCATGACGGACAACGGCACCTGCTTTTTCGGCAATTTCTGCCGTACCATCGGAAGAATTGTTATCGTACACATAGATAACAGCATCCGGTAATGCACTTTTAAAATCCTGAATCACCTTTTCAATTGTAGCTGATTCATTATAACACGGAACTAAAACCGCAATTTTATCCATATCATTTCTCCTCGTAAAATTAATTCGTAATTAGTAAAATGGTAACATTGTTTTAACCGTATAATAAAAATGCGGATTTGTAATAAACATTGTAAACCATCTGGTGTTAATAAAAATATTCCATATATTTAATACCACACAGCACAGCACGCCCCAGCATAATACCCGTTTATACCACAAAGATACCAGCAAATGCGTCTGTTCACTCACGGTTTCCATACTCAATAAAAACATTGCCGTACTAATTGCAAACAGCCATGAAAAATCACTCATATACCGGTGCACAACACCTGCACCCTGTATATCTACAACCATAATGATAAATCCCAATGCCACCATTGCCATGGATAACATTGTATACTTTATATCTTTCAGTCTTTTTCCAATTGCAATATTCAATGGAATTAAAATCATCAATGCATTGTATGCAAGCAGTCCGCCAAAGAACGGTTCTCTGTTGTACTGTCCGATATAATCATCTGCCAAACTGACTGCTTCCATAAACGGAAACGCTCCTGACACGGTAATCGGCTGAAATACATACTCAAAAATTCCCAGTGGAATTCTTTCCAATACAAAACCTCGTCTTGTCATATCATTAGATGTCAGATTATACGTTGCACCAAAATCAAACGGTGAGCCGAAACGGATTGCATTGTAATACATGGTTGCAAACCCGATGATTAAAAACGGTACGATAACCAGTACTGTATTGAGCAGTCCCTTTTTTGAAAAAAACAGCCGGTCTTTCACCAGTTCATCCCAGAAAATCGGGATTGCCAGTACAAATATCAGGATAAATGCTGGCCGGCACTGCAGTGTAAATGCAATAAACAGTGAACCAAGCACCAGTTTATAGCGGCATACCGTATGACTGCCTTTTGCATCAATCCAGAATGTGAGTCCCAATATGCTAAACAGCAGACTACAAATAATCGGTACGGAATAAATGGTTCCATAGTACACAAGATACACAATGGAACTTGCAAATGTCACAAACAGCCCGCTTAAAAAATAAACTGCCATCGATACTTTTTCAAAATATTTTTTACAAAATACATACACAAACCAGTAAATTGCCAAAACCGTTAACACCGTTAATACCGGCATCAAATTCCATGTCATTAAATCATGTCCCGTAATCAGCTTGTACGGAATGTAAAATAAAATTGCCGGAAGTACACCAAAATAACAGTAATACTTTCCTTCATAATATGCATAATCCATACATTCCTGCTCACCGGCTGCCGATAATGCTGCATTTCTAAGAACCGGGTCATATGGATTTTCAAGTGATATAACCGTATCTGTCGGCTGTCTGTCTAAATAGGCATGCCCTTCCATTAATGCATCTGCCAGTTCATTATAAATACCATGCACGTAGACCCCGTTGTCGATTTCTGCCTGCATATTCTGACCCGGCCGGACAATATATCCAATCAGATAAAGCAGTACACATTGAAACAGAATTGCACCTGCTATAGCTGCAGCCTGCTTTTTATTTGTCTTCCATTCCGTTACCGGCACTTTATACAGACTGCTTTTTGCTCCAAATAACACAAAAAACACCCATATAACAACCATCAGCACAATTCTTAAAAATGAAATCTGAAAAGGAATTGTACGGTTAAACTGAATTCCTCTGATTGTCGTCCCCGGTGTTACATTCTGAAAATAAATCTTCATATAATCAGACTGCCCTGACAAGTGTGTCCGTAAATATTTTGTCAATTTTACCGTGCTGCAGACTGTCGTTGTCTGTAAATCAAACCCCGCCAGATTTGCCTCATCATTTGCATACACACCAACTGTCAGTGTCGAATCTTCTCCGTCTGGAACATCTAAAAAAATTGTGTTTAACGACATATTCATATTTTCAAATGTAATCCATGTATCATTGGAATCGTTTAATATAAAACTCCCATCATCAGATACGGTCACGGAATATCCGTGACCGGTAACACAAGACTGGGCATCGGCAGCGGTATAACCTGCCGTTGCCCAATGCCTAAAATTAAATACAAAGATTTCCAAAAATGCAATTACGATGACTCCCAGCAGTACGCTTTTTACCAGCCTATTGCTTTTTATAAACGCCATGCGTCTTAAACCTCCTGCATTTTACTTAAGCGTATTTTCACTTTCCTTCATTCTGTTGAAGCTGCCGGATGAAAAATCGACCAGATACTTATAAGAGCAGTCACTGATTGTATTAAACTTTACAACATTATCAACAGATGTTCCTGTCAGTGAATCTTCCGCAATATATACACCAACACTGTGTCCGTAAATCGTATTATTCATGATGATATTACCATCACTTCCAAATCCGTCTAAGCGGTCACCGTCATCTGCGCCCACCTCTAACGGTTCGATATCAACACCGCTGGATACTTTTGAACCTGCAAGGTTCTTATTATTGTTATAAACCGTATTATTGACAATCAGTGTTGCATCGCCTGTACGCACTAACTTAATACCATCACAGGTATTGTCATAAATTTTATTGTTATCAACAAAATTATACAGCGCATTATCAATAGAAAGTCCCGGAAGACCTCCCAGTTTACCCGTTTCTGAAATATCGTTGCCATAGAACCATGTTCCGATGCATCCGTAATCCAGGCATACACCCTCCAGATAGCAGTCTGAAATCTTATTGTTTAATACATAAGCCTTATATGTACCAATACAATATATACCTTCACCGACTGTCAGTCCTGAAACAGTGTTGTTCTGACAGATGACCTCATGAGGGCCTGTTACTTCCTGATCTACACGGATTGGCACACCTTCATTTAAGCAGCTGATCATGATACCTGCTCTGCCGGCACAATTGCTGATTGTATTGCCTGTGACATTGATATAGGACTCATCATCATATACGGCAATACCGTCACCGCCGCAGTTTAAAATTGTATTACCGGCAATCTTTACATACTGTGAAGTATCACCGTTGTTATTCTTTACAACAATGCTGTTGCCTGTTGAATTTGCAAAATTACAGTTCTCAACAAGTACTTTATCTGCTCCCCAGAGATTTACATCGACCTGATAAGCAACTGCCGTATTCAGATTACGAAGACCTGCATTACTTGAAATATGCTGATTTACGTATTCTGTAAAGTAATAAAATGAAACCGCAATATCCGGTGTTGTTCCGCCTGCTTTCTGGTAAATGGTATGTCCATTACCGTCTAAAACTGTATTTGACGGAATCATAATAGTGTCATACTGTCCGTCTACATACAAATCCTGATTTAATACGACAATCTTGCCCTGATTTGCAAGAAGGAAATCATTTAAACCTCCTGAAGCAAGGATTCCGACTGTTGTACCGTTGTAATAAACTTTTTCTGTCGGCAGTGACGATAACGCACTGTCAATTGCTGATTCTGCCGCATTTTTTGCAACGGAAGGATTCGTCAATTCTGACAGATTTAATCCAAGCTTCTGTAAACGTGAATATACCTGTGTCTGGGAAACCATTGCTGTATTAAATGCTGACAAATCATACTTCTCGGCATAATCTGTACTTGCAGTATCTCTAATGGAACTGTCATAGTTTTCCGAATGGAATATCAGCGTTGCTGCACCATTCGTTACCTGATAGGTCTTCTTCTGGTAATTTGCTTTTCCTGAATAGCCAAAGTCAATTCTGCCGTTTCTGTAATACCAGTAACCGTACTCATTCTCACCGATTCCGTTAAAATACATATCAAGGTATCCGTCAGTGAAATACCACCAGCCATATTCATTACATGCCATTCCGGTATAATCCCATACAATGTGTCCGTTTCTGTAATAGAACCAGCCATTTTCATTACATGCCATTCCGGTATAGCCCCAATCCAGCCAGCCATTGGTAAAATACCACCAGTCATACTGATTGACTGCCATTCCGGTATAATTCCAGTCTAACACACCATTGGTAATATACCACCAGCCGTAGTCATTGCTTGCCATTCCGGTGTAATTCCAGTCCAATGCACCGTTGCTAAAATAAAACCAGCCGTTTTCATTGCTTGCCATTCCGGTATAACTAAAATCGATAGAGCCGTTTGTCACATACCACCAGCCATATTCGTTCCATGCCATTCCGGTATAGCCCCAGTCTACACTTCCGTCCGTGTAGTAGTGCCACTGACCGTCATCACCGACTGCCAGCCCGCTCCACTCAGCGGCATCCGCTTTTGCTGACAGTCCCATGGTCATGACAAGAACCACTGCCGCTGCCAGTAAAATCTTTGAAAGTCTTTTCATTCACATTTCCTCCTTATAGTCTAATAGTACTTATATTGTAGCATAGTTTTTCCACAAAGAAAATACTAAAAGCATAAATTCCCTATCTGATATAAAAATGCTGTGGTTTCCGAATTTCCTCAAAACCACAGCATTTTATTAAAATGTCTGAATTTTTTTCACACCGCGTACAATTCCATTGATAATTAAAACACCGATTGTAATAAACAGCGTCCTAAGCACAATTGTTGTAAGCCTTGTATCTGCCAGTCCGAGCCACTGTGCGAAATAACCCCATGGTATAATCATCATTTCAAACAAATGCACACACAGGATTTTCATGCTGTTACGTCCATACCATATCAGTATTTTTGCACACTTCTTCCAATGCTCCATATACGTGGAAAGCTTTATCAGAAGCAGGCTTCCTGCCAGCGCTCCCGGTATGGCAGCGTAATTGGGCACATACCGTATTACCATATTAATCCCGCCTATATGCGCCGCACATACATACACAACAGCTACGAGCAGCCAGCAGACAACAGGCAGTTTTTTCTTTTCCCAAATCTGTACTTTTGAAAAAAGATATCCGGCATAAACAAACAAAATAGCAAAACCGCCGATATCTGCATTTGTCGGTATCCACAGGTATTGACCGAAAATGTAGGACAGTGTTGAAACCGTTATAACCAGTATGGCGCGCTGCCACTCCTGCCACTGTTTTGTTGCATGAAATACCAGCTGCATAAACAGGGTACTCCAAAAAAACGCCAGCAGAAACCAGATTGCACCAATCCGCCATACCGGAAAAAACCACCGTACCTCATCTACGCCAAATCCGAATAACGAACCAATGGCTGTGTTAATACACAGGCTTTTTATAATTTCCGGTGTCCAGTGCTGTATATATGCACTGGCTGCCCTTCCTATAATAACAAACACCGCAGTTATGCCATACGGAATAAGCAGTTTTTGCGCATTCTTTTTAATTACTGCCGGTATGCTTTTTGGTCTGAATAAAATACCTGATGTAATAAAAAATACCGGCATGTGAAATGCAAAAATATAATCATTGATTTTCAGGCCAACAAGTGAATGACCCAGAATCACAAGTAAGATTGCAATTCCCTTTGTAACGTCAATCCAGCCTATTCTCTGCTTCGTCTTTTCCATACTTAAAATCCATACCAGAAGTTCATATCAACATTGCCTTCAATACCGTTTACGCTTCCTTTACTTGTATACTGCCACATAATCCAGTCACCTTCCGGAACACTTGATGTATCATCTTTATACCATGCAAGCCACTTATAAGCCTGAATCTCGCTCTGGATTAATACATTCTGGAAATAATCCCAGTTAGCATACACACCGGCAGTATAACCTGCGCGGCTGACTCTGTCCATAACAATGACTGCCAGATGGGTAATCAGTTCCCTGCCCTCTGAGCTGTACGGATCAATATTATATTCGTTATAATATTCCGTATCTTCGATATCAATATACACACCCAATACCGGATTAAATCCCTGTAACATTCTTAAAATATGATTTGCTTCGCTGTTTGCCTCATCTTCATTGACTGCATACGAATACAGATATACACCATACGGAATACCTACGCGTTCGCATTCCTGCATATTGCGCACTGCCCATACATCATCCTGATCTGTATCATCATTACCGTAACCGACACGGATAATGGCAAATTTAATCCCGTCTGCTTTTACGGCATCCCAGTCAATTTCTCCATTGTGCTTTGATACATCAATTCCGACGGATGACTTCTGAAGTGGCGTTGCCAGACCATTTTTAACAATATATGTAATTCCTACATAGGTATATTCACCGTCATAATTATAATTAATTGTACCGTTTTCAAAATACCATGAACCATAGCTGTTTGAAGCAACACCCGTAAAAGTGCCATCGACTCCGCCGCTGCTTACATACCACCAGCCATACTCATTTGCTGCCATTCCATTATATGTAAAGTCAATTGTTCCGTTCGAAATATACCACCAGCCATACTCGTTATCTGCAAGGCCTTCATAGCTTCTGTCCAGATAACCGTCAATTAAATAATACCATCCGCCCGCATAGACTGCCATTCCGGTAAAATCTCTATCCAGTGCGCCGTTTGTAACATACCACCAGTCATAGTTTAACGGTGCCATCCCGGTATAAGAAAGATCAACTGCACCATTATTTACATACCACCAGCCATATTCATTCAATCCAAGTCCTGTATAGGAAAGATCAATCTCTCCGGCATTGATATACCACCAGCCATATTCATTTAATGCAAGTCCTGTAAAATTCGTATCTACTTTGCTCCGGAACAGATACCACCAGCTTCCATTGGCTGCAACCATACCGTCTTCATTAAAATCAATTGTACCGTTGACTACATACCACGGCTCACCGTTTACATCAGCGATTCCGGTATAAGATAAATCCAGTGCACCATTGTGCATATACCACCAGCCGTATTCATTACATGCCATTCCGGTAAAATCCCAGTCAATTTCACCATCTGTCAGATACCACCAGCCATATTCATTAACCGCCATCCCGGTATAAGAATCATCCCGCTGTCCATCGGTATAACATACCCAGTCATCATTTTCCAGCTGAAGCGTATGTTCTGCCGCCTGCGCGCTTACCGGGTGCAAACTAAAGCAAAACATAAACAACAGTGCTGCCACTGCGCCTACGAATGTCTTTTTCATCTTACCTCTTTTCCGCATGAAACATCCCAATTTCCATGCCTGTCAAACACAATCTACATTTTCCCTTTATATCATCAGCCTGCGTACAAGTTGAGGACCTCCTGATCCATCGTATTGTTCGGCATGCTGTTAAACATGGTACTGTGACACTCAATGGCAAACCACTCACTGCCAAGAATCGTATTATCAAACACATCATTACAGTAAGAACCTTCTGCCAGAAATACACCTGCATAATTGCTTCCTGTCACAATATTTCTACAAACAATATTTTCATATGAGGCTGTAAAATCCAGTCCTTTTACCGGCTCGTCCGGCGTGCTGGCATGCCCCACTTCTATACCAAAGAAATGAAAAGATTCACTTTTTCCTTTATTGTTATCAGAAACTGTATTTTCCATAATAATATTGCGGTATGCGGAACGTACCATCTTAACGCCGCTTCCGTAATTCTGTGTTACGTTGTTATTCACAATCGTATTGTATGCGGAATTATCAATGGAAATACCCGGAAGCTTTGCCGGTGACGAACCGTCTGACAGACGTCCAAACGCCGTTACAAAGTCCGCTTCTAAATCTTCATCGGACTGTCTTAGACGTCCGCCGTTTTCTTTGACAATATTGTTGCTGACATACGCACCGAATGTACCGTAATCCAGACACATACCCTCTTTATCATTCTGATAAATAATATTTTCAACAATATAAATCTGATATGCCCCATCGGAATAAATACCTGATGAATTATTATGTTTTACATTATTCTGATATAACACAATATCATGCGGCGTATCTAACAGGTTATATAAATGTTCATCTTTAAATTCGTTGTATGCCGTGTAGTAATCGTCAATTTCCATGGAAGTCATTACAATCCCGGCTGTGAGGTTTCTTGTGCCGTAATTATCAACTACATCATTGCCGGTAATAATACCGTTGCTGATATTACCGTTTAAGAAGACTGCACCATTGCCGTTATAAGAAACGGTGTTGTTCTTTAACACAAAATCATGATTTTCGCCCATCATGACCAGCCCCTTATAAAGAGAATTGGAAATCGTACAATTTTCAATGGTAAATGTATTACTTCTGATAATATAGACGCCATATTGATAAGCGCCGGAAACAAGTTTTACATTATATAGCGCAAAATTTGTACATTCTTCTGCAATTACCGCCTGTGCAGTCCTTTGTTCCTGACTGCCTGTAAACGCAACACCCTCTGCATTAATCGCAATATTGGATTTTAACCGGATAGGTTCATCCAAATACACAGAATCACTGCTGATGGTTATATACGTATTATCACTCTGTTGAATCAGCGCATTTAACTCAGAAGCTGTCGTTCCTGTAAATTCCGCTCTGCCCGTAAATACATTTCCGGTCTGCATTGTCTGGGAAACTTTATTGTATAAATTTTTCCAGTTCAGTTCCGGTGTTTCAAAGGACGCCGTATCAATCCCCAGTTTTTCTATCTTTTGTAACACCTGAAGATTACTCATATATTTTTCCGAATCTTCTGCTGCCATTCTCGATAATGCCGGAAGTTTATTCGCTGTCATAATACTGTAACAGTCTGACGGATTCAGTTTCATCACTGCATTATTAACATCGTAATCCAGCGACTGTATCGCTTTATCATAAGCCTCCTGCTCTGCTTCATCCTGTGCATCAATCACTGCTTTTTTGCGGTTGTACGCTTCCTCTGCAGCTTTATTATCCACTACAGGAGAGACCGGCTGTGTTACCTCTCGTACATAGATTGTTCCTATGACAAGAAAATACACTATCACCGCCGCAATGATTATCCTCTTTTTATTCCTTCGCTTCTTCAATGTTGCTCCTCCATACCACAGACATTTTACTGCTTATCCAGTCCGAGGTATTTACTCCAGAACTGAATGTTTTTGATCTCATTTCCACGCTTTAAGAAATCTTTTTTCGCTTTATTGTATTTAAAGTCAATCTGAATGGTGAGTCCCAGTACCTGGAAGAACTTCGCAACCGCCTGTGCCCAGCTTCTTTCACATTCAAATGCTTTATTGGCTGTTACATCGTAAAATACAATCTTTTTTGCTCTCCATACTGCCGGGAATGTTACCTGTGCCATGGATACAATACGGATATGCTTCGCCGGAAGCAGATAACCGTTTAAGGTCAGCTTACGCACGATATTGTGCAGTGTGCTTAACTTTGTCGTTCTGGATGCCTCATAATTCTTATAGTGGAACGGCACGCTGATCTGATCCATCGGCACTGCCTTATAGCCTGCTGCCATAATTTCCTTGTGCAGTTTTTCACCGTCTGTATTTAAGAAGAAATCCACACCCTTTAAGAAATCCTTTACACCTCTGGTATGTAAATCTACATTCTTATAGCGGTAGAACTTACACTCTCTGCGCCACTGTCCCCAGACTGCCTTCTTTAACTGTGCCTTGCCCCAGTCCGGGAAGTGGAATGTATTGTCCACCAGTCTGTTACGGATAATGTAGTATTCCAAAAATGAAGAATATTTATTTTCAAAAGGTTCATGCCATACGCAGATACCGTTCATCAAAATCAGATGCTTCATGTTGCGCAGGCCGTATTCAAGGTCATCGCCACGGATAAAGATTGGCAGCGGCAGATTTTCCTCTGATACAACATCCATTGGAAAACAGCAGTACCACCATGCATTAAATTCCGTATATTCTTCAATTTCATTAAAGAGGCAGTCCCATGTCACATTCATGTTTAAGTTGGACTTATTGGAAATCAAATTCCCGGCATTCCATGATGCGCCGGATTCCACCTGTATATTCGGCTTATCAATGCGAAGCATTGCACCGCCGATAAACGCATCGGCATATTCATCCTTTAACAGCGAAAGAATCGTATAGGTCTTTTCAATGGATTCTGTATCGATTGTAATATCATCATCCATTAACAGCGCATGGGTAATGCCGTGCGGATTGCCGTTCTTTAAGATTTCCATAAGACCTCTTGTAAATCCGCCCGCACCGCCGGTATTTTTGTTGCGTACAATATGAATTTTGTCACTGCCAAGCTTGTCAATATCCAATGTCTGTCCGTTATCGGATACAAAAACCTCGAGATGTTCCTGTAACGGGCTGTCCAGATTGTTAAATACATGCGCATTTAACAGTCCGATATTCTTTTCAATATAACGTTCACGCTTAAAGGTACAGATATCAATCCCGATTTTAGGCTGTCTTGCAGGCTTTTCAATCGCCGTATCCTCGTAGTAACCGCCGTAAAGCGCAGCACCGTCTGAGAGTGCGGTCACTTCAAAATAGAGCATACCTTTTTCTTCATTGCCGAATGGGAATGAATAGGAGCTTCTTTCTGTCGTATGCACTTCCTGTCTTACAAGCTCTTTCTTTAAAACTTCTCCGTGAAGGAAAAGCTTGCTTGAAAGTGTCACCAGTACATCACCCTGTAATTCCAGATTGACGGATACTTCTTTAACCTGTGTGTACTTTCTCCACTTTTCAATGGAAAATCCGTTAAAATACGTATCAAATTCCACTTTACCGCCTTTATCCAGCGAAAAGCCTCCGCCCGGCATCATATAGACTTTGCTGCGGTTGATAAAGTTTAAATCGCTTTTTAAATGATTCTCATCTCTGTTGATGTTAAAATCATCATCAATCACATTGGTGTGCAGATATAATTTTTCCTCGGTGCATAATCCCTCTGTCGGCCAAAGTATTTTCTGAAGCTTCATCTTAATTCATTTCTCCCATTCTAACTATTCTACTCTTTTACAGAGTATTTATCTTTATCTTTCCCTGTTTTACAGTTCTTTTTCACACATTTCAAGTGCTGCGGCAATCACCTTATCCATATCGTAGTACTTGTATCCGCCAAGTCTTCCGCCGAAAATGACCTTGTGTTCTTTGTCGGCAAGCTCCTTGTACTGCTGATACAGGGCATTGTTCTTGTCATTATTGACCGGATAATACGGCTCGTCGCCCTTCTTCCATTCGCTTGAGTACTCTCTTGAAATAATGGTTGTCGGCTGCTTGCCAAATTCAAAGTGCTTATGCTCAATGATTCTTGTATACGGCACTTCTCTTTCTGTGTAGTTGACAACGGCATTTCCCTGATAATTTTCCATCGGAAGTTCTTCTGTTTCAAAACGTACAGAACGGTATTCAAGTACACCCAGCTTATAATCATAGAACTGGTCAATCATACCTGTGTATACAATTTTGTCTGCCATTGCATCAAATTCTTCTCTGTTGTCCAGGTAATTCGTATTTAAACGGACTTCAATGCCGTCTAACATCTTTTCTACAATCTTTGTATAACCGCCAATCGGGATACCCTGATATCTGTCGTTGAAGTAGTTGTTATCGTAAATAAAACGAAGCGGCAGACGCTTAATGATAAAGGACGGTAAATCCTTGCAGTCACGTCCCCACTGCTTTTCGGTGTAACCCTTAATCAGCTTTTCGTAAACGTCTTTTCCAACTAAGGAAAGTGCCTGTTCTTCAAGGTTCTTTGGCTCTGTAATATTTAAGTCTGCAATCTGTGATGCAATAATGTCCTTTGCTTCCTGTGGTGTTGCAATATTCCACATTTTGCTGAAGGTATTCATGTTAAACGGCAGATTGTAGAGTTCATTCTTATATCTTGCTACCGGTGAGTTGATATAGTTGTTAAATTCTGCAAACTGATTGACATATTCCCAGATTTTCTTATCAGATGTATGGAAAATATGCGCACCGTATTTATGCACATTAATGCCGGATACATTTTCACAGTAAATGTTACCTGCAATATGGTCTCTCTTATCAATCACCAGACAGGTCTTTCCCTTCTTTTTGGCTTCATATGCAAAAACTGCACCGTAAAGACCTGCACCTACTACTAAATAATCATACTTCATTTTTTAATCCTCCTTGTTTTGCGAAGCAAAATGCGACTGCCCCCAAGCAGGAGCAGCGGATTTTACCTCCTTGTTTTGCGAAGCAAAATGCCATGTGAGTTTACTCACATTCTGCCCCAGGCAGGAGCAGCGGATTTTACCTCCTATTTTCCATCTGCCATCATAGCACTTTGTTTTTTTACACTATTTCCCAATCGTGTTCAAATGTACACGGTCCAAATTCATTGTGGACATAATCGCGTACCGTAATCTGCATAATGTTGCGGACATTGTCGTAGAGTTCACCGTGTTCGCCGTTGATACCGATGTCCAGATAATACTTGCCCGGAAGCAGCATCAGCTTTTCTATGGTAAATGTGACTTCTCCGCTTTCGTCTAATACCGGAAGCGCATCTCCCGGCTTTGCAAAGCAGCTGCCGTAGCAGTACTGCCAGTTATCGCGGACAAAATCCATATTGAAATTGACGGCAATGCCTTTTAAGGCTGTCGCATATGAAAACTTTAAAACAACCTTATCGCCTGTACTAAAGGTCTGGCATGGATTTCCGTCTTTGTCGTATAAGTCCACTTTGGTAAACCGCACCTCATGGCTTCCGTCCCGGCGCGCTTCCGGGTGGACATTCTGTGTCAGTTCAAGAATCGAGCGTCCTCTTTCATCGGAAAGCTTTTCTTTGCTCTCCTCTGCCAGCCTTGCAATACGCTCATCTTCCATCGAATCCAGATAATGCATGCCAATCAGCTTCGGACTGCCGTCCTCTTTGATTTTGCCTTCCTCCAGCCAGATTAAACGGTCACAGATGCTGTATAACTGC
>OGIB01000708.1_pt1 | contig 14592 bp, 7 predicted proteins | sample 1571691 | NCBI WGS metagenome assembly OGIB01 (sample SAMEA2582058, study PRJEB24529) | metagenome | biome: Human gut stool | place: China | collected 2011
GGGCTTACTCGGGACTTGCACCCGTTAGACAATGCTCGTGCCGAGCATACAACGAGAAAAGGACTATTGGAACCCAATTATTCCAACAGTCCTTTTCCGATGCATTATTGTCAAAAGGTTACTTTCTCAACGTAATACAGCCAACCGAAGTACGTTTCTGAGCATCGGAAATCTTGGCATACACCTCTGTCGTTGCCACATTCTTGTGACCGAGATAACGCTGCACTACGGCAATACTTGTTCCTGCGTCCAACTGGAGACAGGCAAAGCTGTGGCGTGAGCAATGATAGGAGATATGCTTGGTGATTCCTGCTTCTCTCAGCCAGTTCTTCAATGGTGCCTGTGTCATGGAGTCTTTGAAATCGGGGAACACCTTACCTCGTTTATCTGGTGAATAGCCTATCAGTTCCAAGGCTTCCTCACTGATTGGGTTATGCACGATGTCCTTTGTCTTCTGCATTCGTGTAGTGACATACATCACACCATCGCTGCCGTATGGCTGTATCTCCTCCCAAGTGAGCTTCTTGATGTCGCTCTTTCTCAATGCCGTAAGACAAGAGAACAGGAAGGCTCGCTTCAAGGCAGGAGCAGAGCATGGTGTGGATGCCAAGCGGATAACCTCGTCCTGTGAAAGATGCTCCTTGTCAGTCGGGATTGTCTCGATACGTTCCAAGAAACCATTTGGATTCTCCTTTATCTTGCGGTCACGATAGGCAGTGTGGATTGAAGCACGGAAAGTTGACCAGTAGTTGGCTGCTGAGTTGATATGCAGCTTTCTGTTCTTATGCAGTCCCTGTGGTGCTGTCAGCAGATACTCACGAAACCTGTTGCACAAGTCCACGTTTATCTCACCGAAGGTACACTTGCCTTGCGTGAAGGTACGAAAGTGCATATAGACGTGCTGCCACTTGGAGTTCTTCTTGTCTGCCAGTTTCTTGAAGTAGGCAAGGAAATCGCCTTTCATCTTCTCCTTGTCGAAGAAATCGTAACGCTCGTTGACGATAGCCTCGAAGCGACGGCAGCGAATCGCCTCGGCTCTTGCCGTAAGGTTGTGGTTATACTTCTGTTCCATCTGGTTCTTCGGTTTGGCATAGATGTAGATGCCAAGCGACTCATGGCGAATGACTTTCATCGTGCTCTCGTCACGATAGCCTGGATAATAGTCAAGATAATAGGACAGCATGTGTCCGTCCTTGATTTTGCGTGTACGCAATGATACGGTCTTGCAAATGTTGCTCATAACTGATATGTATTATTGATGATTATTCGTGGTGAAGTGTCTCTTCACGGCTGCAAAATAACGGAATGAAATCTCCGTGACTCCAATTATTCATAGTAACTGATGGATAATGCTGAAATCATTTGAAATCACAGTCCTTTTGCTGCCCTTTCTGCCATTGCACGTTCCACATCCGTCTTCAAAAGCAGGTTTTTTACGCCCACTTTTACCTTGCTGATATGGTGAACTTTCACTATATGGCAGATATTGGCACTTGTAAGACCATACAACTGCTGTACTTGTTCTGTAGTATAATAGCTGTCATCGCTCATTAAGTCAGTCCTGCGCAGTTCTTCAAGATGCTCCTTTGAGTAATAGGTACGACCGTACTCACGTTTAGTGGGTATCTTATGGCGATATGCATATGCCCTAAGTGCCGACTTGCTCATGTTGAAAACATTATCCACATCATCAGCTGTCACCCATTCCTTGATGCTGTGGATGTCAACGGCAGTACCGAAAAACTCATCAATATGCCGTTTGCTGTAATAGTTCTTGCCAGCGATACGGCACATCGGTATCTGGTTACGCTTAGCGGAGGTGTAGAGCCAAGACTTCTTGACCTTATAAATGGACATCACTTCCTCGCCCGAATAATAGTCAAGCACCTCATTCTCCTCTTTCCCTTTTATTGATTCCTGGTTTTGTGTTGGTTTTTCTGCTTTTGCCTTTTGACAGGGCTTGCTCTTGCTGACAGGAATCACACGCTTGTAGGGATTACCCTCAAACATCTTCTCTATATCAGCCTTTCTAACGAATGCCATTCTGCTGCTCAATCTTGATGCCTTCAACTTGCCGTTAGCCACAAGTTTGTAGATATACTGTCGGGTGCATCCCATCAGAATGGCAGCTTTGGAGAAGGTAAGATACTCCTGATGTTGCAGTTCCATGATAGGCTCAATACCGTTAATCAAGTCCTGCTGTCTTTTCTTCCTAAGGCGTTTTGCCTCTGCCTGGCATTCCTCGGAACAGTATTTCTGCATACCGCTTCTTGGCACGAATGTCTTGCCACAAAATTCACATTTTCTTGTCGGTCTCATACTCTTTGATATTGATTCGTTCAAATTCATTTGAGTATTCCACCATTGGAGTAAACGGAAGTGAACTATTGACAACCTTTGTCAACCCAGTCCACGATATTACGCTTTTTGCCTATCAGCTTCAAATATGTCATCCATTGTAGTCACTCGTAAACCCTTGTCAACTACGTTCACGATATGACAAAATAAAAGCTCCGCAAATTCTCCACGGTAGAAATACGCTGCAAAAATATGTGGAAAATCGGGAACTGCCAAAAAGCATTCAGAAAGTGTTAAAAATCAAAGAGTATTGAAAATCAAGACTTTATGGTTAGTTAGTCATAGTAAGTTATGGTTAGTTATAAGGCTCTAAATACATAATAGAAAAGCCGATTTTCCAATCGTTGTAACACTATTTGGGATATTTATGTTAGTGAGGGATTCGCAACTCCAAAAGGTCAAATATCCAATCGTTGTGACACTATTAGAAATATTTATGTTAGTGAGGGATTTACACCACCCAAAAGCCGATTTCCCAATCGTTGTAACACTATTTGGGATATTTATGTTAGTGAGGGATTCGCACCCCAAAAAAGCCGATTCTCCAATCGTTGCAACACTATTTGGAATATTTATGATAGTAATAGAGTTGCAGAACGCAAAAGCCCCATTCCCAATTACTTTCACTCCTTCTCTAATAGAATATTCACCTTTCAACCCTGCTGGAGCCTTGAGTAATCTCTTCCAATCCTTGCTATATTTCACACCAAACTCATCATCCACAGCATTTGCAAGATCCTCTTCTGTAACTTCCGTGCTCCACACTTCTTCCTTTGGCTTCTGCACGCCGAACAATCTGAATGAGCACATGGACAAGTCTTTCTTGGCTCTGGCTAACAGAAACATTGACATTAGGGTTATCGCTTCCTCATCTGCCAACAAGTCTTGCAGGGCGGTGAAGGTCTTGCTTTTGCTCAAATCGAGATAATCGGCAGCAGAGAAGAGTAGACGGTCGGATGCTCCGTAGGTCTGAAGCAGAGACGGATCGAGAGAGATGGCTTTTAGCGAGAGGGCAATGGATGCCAAGGCGAAATCGTCGATGGTTTCGTCGAAATCGTCGATGGTGCGAAGGGGATGCGAGAAGTCCTTTGTGCCGATAGTCGGCGACTTCAGACCTTTCATCGCCGGCACAAACATTCCGTCGTAGTCGACAAGCGTCAGCGTACCGTCGGGGCGCACCATTATATTATCGGGCTTTATGTCGCCGTGAGCAAACGACTGCGAGCGAAGCCAAGCCGCCATCTTGCAGAAACGGTAGCAAAGCATTGCCATAGCGTGAGTGTCCGTGTAGTTAGCGGCAATGTATGTCTCCATTGTCTCGCCCTCAATCCAGTCCATCAGCAACACTGGGAACTCTTCGTTCTCACAGTTGCTGTCAACGAATATTTCCTTCTCCAGATACTTCACGGAAGTGATATAAGGCGAGTCGACAAACTCCAACTCCTCGGCAATTTTACGGTATGCTTCCGCACGCCCTTCCTGCTCCTCAGTGAAGCACTTCAGGGCATAGCACTTCCCCGTCTGTTCGTCCTTCATCTTGAACACGACGGCAAACGCACCGCTGCTACGATACGGTTCACCGTATTTATCCATTACGGGCACCAAATGGCTCAACTTGTCAAGATTGTCGTGAGCATCGCGAATGGCAGCGAGATATTCTGATATAAGAGGGTATTGCATAGGTTTTTATTAACATGGGTTCAATGAAATAGATTTCTCATTACGTACCTACAAAATTAGATAAAATTTCCGAATTATAAGCCAGCTGGGATAAAAAATAAGATTACTATTATTAATCTTTTGTGAGACAAAAGTCGTTACCCAAAAATAGTATCAACTAATAGTAAAATCAAATATAAACTGTGGCAACAGGCTTTACAGTTAAAACAGTAAGTGGACAACTATAAGTATTAAACTACAGCTAAAACATCATTGCCACGCTACAACAACTTTATTGCCACGCTACAACAACTTTATTGCCACGCTACAACAACTCTATTGCCACGCTACCGAAACTTTATTGCCACGCTACCGCAACATCGTTGTCACGCTGCTATAATAAATGGCAGATAACTGGAAGATTTGGACTATCCTCCAGCTATCTGCCAGCCATCTACCATCCCTTATACATCTGAGATACAGAGTATTATAAGAAAACTGGAAGATATGGTAGATTTTTTCGCAAAACTTAATTTTTCAGATACTCTGCGCACATCTCTGCACAACGTTCGCCGTCGACACCAGCCGACACGATGCCACCGGCGTAGCCTGCACCCTCGCCGCAGGGGAAGAGCCCCTGTATACGGACGTGCTGCAGCGTAGTGAAGTCGCGGGTGATGCGCACGGGCGACGAGGTGCGGGTCTCGGTGGCGATAAGTATCGCCTCGTTGGTGAGAAAACCGTGACTCATCTTGCCGAACTTCTTGAAGCCTTCCTGCAGGCGCTTTCCCACGTGCTGCGGCATCCAGAAGTGAAGGGGCGAGGATATGAGTCCGGGGGCATAGCTGCTCTTTGGCAGGTCGTAGCTCAGGCGGTTGTTCACGAAGTCTGCCATGCGCTGCGCTGGAGCGGTCTGCTTCATGTTGCCCTGCTGCCAGCACGCACGCTCCAGTTCCTCTTGGAAGTGCATCACGCGCAGCGGATCGTTCTCGTCGCCACCCACGTCCTCGGGGCGTGTTTCTACGACCATGCCCGAGTTGGACCATTGTGTGCCGCGGTTACTGGGGCTCATGCCGTTCACCACAATCTGCTGCTTGTCGGTGGCTGCCGGAATGACGAAGCCGCCGGGACACATGCAGAACGAGTAGACACCGCGTCCGTCTACCTGCGTCACGAAGCTGTACTCTGCAGCGGGCAGATACTTGCCGCGTCCGTTGCGCGAGTGATACTGTATCTGGTCTATCAGCTGCGACGGATGCTCAAGGCGCACGCCTACGGCGATGCCCTTCGCCTCAATCTCTATCTTCGCCTCGGCGAGATAGCGGTAAACGTCGCGGGCGGAGTGGCCCGTGGCGAGAATCACGGGACCGCGGAACGTCTTCTCGGCACCCGTCTGCAGGTCGACAGCCTCAACGCCCACCGCCTTGTCGCCCTCGAGCAGCAGTCGGGTCATCTTGGTCTGGAAGTGCACCTCGCCACCGCAGCGTATGATGGTGTTGCGCATAGCCTCGATAACCTGCGGCAACTTGTCGGTGCCGATATGCGGATGGGCGTCTACGAGGATAGACGTAGAGGCTCCATGCTGGCAGAACACTTTGAGAATCTTCTCTGTGCTGCCACGCTTCTTGGAGCGAGTGTATAGCTTGCCGTCGGAGTAGGCGCCGGCACCGCCCTCGCCGAAGCAGTAGTTGCTCTCGGGGTCTACAGCCTGTGTCTTAGTGATGTTGGCGAGGTCTACCTTGCGCTGGCGTACGTCTTTGCCACGCTCAAGCACGACGGGGCGCAAGCCAAGTTCGATGAGTCGGAGCGAAGCGAAGAGTCCGCCGGGGCCCTCTCCTACCACCACGACCTGCGGCTTCTGGCTCACGTCGCCGTACTCGGTGTGTACGTACTCGGCGTCCTGCGGTATCTCGTTGATGTAGACACGCACGGTAAGGTTGATGAAGATGGTACGCTGGCGTGCGTCGATGCTACGCTTCAGCACACGCACAGCGTTCACGGTGCGCGCGTCGATGCCCTTCTCGTCGGCAATGTAGCTTATTATGTTTTGCTCGCTCGAGGCTACCACGGGCAGCACTCGTATTTGAAATTCCTGAATCATATTTATTATGTTGTTATTTTTTTTTGAAGGGTGCGTGGATATGGCAAGATGCCATACCTCCTATAGGGTACAAAATTACACAAACTTATGCGATTTTCATAAGAAACGTAACGTTTTAAGAACATTTTTCGTAATTTTGTCCCCACATCCCAATAACTTTATTGTCAACGACACGGTGCTAACGCTGTCGCTTGACGCAGATGACGACCACGGAGTAGCGTGAAACCTCGCTCGTAAAGAGGCCCCCGACGCACGCCAGTTGCACTGCGCTACGAGCCACGTCAGCATCGAAACACAAGCGTCTCCCTGGTATGGAGACATTAACCACAGAACAAAAAGAAATGAAAGTATTGAAGTTTGGCGGAACCTCAGTGGGTTCCGTAGAGAGTATTCTCAGCCTAAAGGCTATTGTAGAGAAAGAGGCGCAGGAGCAGCCCATCATCGTCGTGGTGAGCGCATTGGGCGGCATCACCGACAAGCTCATCGCCACATCAGTGCTCGCACAGAAAGGCGACGAGGCGTGGAAGGACGAATTCCAGGCTATGGTGGAACGCCACCACAAGATGATAGACACCATCATCACCGACCCACGCAAGCGCGAGCAGCTCTTCAACATCGTCGACTCGCTCTTCGAGCAGTTGCGCTCCATCTACTTCGGCGTGTACCTCATACACGACCTCTCGAAGAAGACGCAGGACGCCATCGTGAGCTACGGCGAGCGACTCAGCTCGAACATCGTGGCAACACTGGTGCAGGGCGCGAAGTGGTACGACTCACGCGAGTTCATAAAGACCGTGCGCAAGAACCATAAGAACACTCTCGACTCCGAACTGACCAACCGCCTCGTGCGTCGCACCTTCAGCGACCTGCAGCGCATTTCGCTTGTTCCGGGTTTTATAAGCAAAGACCGCGACACCGACGAGATTACGAACCTCGGTCGTGGCGGATCAGACTACACCGCTGCCATCATCGCCGCAGCACTCGATGCCGACATTCTTGAGATATGGACCGACGTGGACGGCTTCATGACAGCCGACCCACGCGTCATAAAGACCGCCTACACCATTAAGGAGTTGAGCTACATCGAGGCGATGGAGCTTTGCAACTTCGGTGCGAAGGTGGTATATCCGCCTACCATATACCCCGTCTGCGTAAAGAACATCCCTATCCGCGTGAAGAACACGTTCAACCCCGACAGCGAGGGCAGTATCATCAAGCAGAAGGTGGCTAACAACGACAAGCCCATCAAGGGTATATCGAGCATCAACGGCACCACGCTCATCACCGTAGCCGGTCTGTCGATGGTGGGTGTCATCGGTGTGAACCGCCGCATCTTCACCGCCCTGGCAGACAACGGCATCAGCGTGTTCATGGTGTCGCAGGCTTCATCGGAGAACTCAACGTCTATCGGTGTGCGCGACCAGGATGCAGCGGAGGCTGTAGAGGTGCTCAACAGCGAGTTTGCAAAGGAGATAGAGACGGGTGCCATGTTCCCCATGCACGCCGAGAGCGGACTGGCTACCATCGCTGTCGTAGGCGAGAACATGAAGCACGTGCCGGGCATAGCCGGCAAGCTCTTCGGCACATTGGGCAGAGCCGGCATCAGCATGATAGCATGTGCACAGGGTGCGTCGCAGACCAACATCTCGTTCGTAGTGAAGAGCGAACATCTGCGCAAGGCACTCAACGCCATACACGACTCGTTCTTCCTGTCTGAATACAAGGTGCTGAACCTCTTTGTATGCGGTGTGGGCACCGTGGGCGGACAGCTACTCGAGCAGATACACGACCAGTACGAGGAGCTGAAGCGCACCAAGCGACTGAAACTAAACGTAGTAGGCATCGCTACATCGAAGAAGGCACTGTTCAACCGCGACGGCATTGACCTCGCCAACTATCGTGAACTTCTTGCCGACGCTCCCGAGAGCAACGACAAGAAGTTGCGCGACGCAATAATAGAGATGAACTGCTTCAACAGCGTGTTCGTCGACTGTACGGCGAGCAAGGACGTGGCTGAGATTTACCAGCCGCTGCTGGAGCACAACATATCGGTGATTGCAGCCAACAAGATCGCTGCATCGTCGTCATACGAGAAGTACGCCTTGCTGAAGGAGACGGCACTGGCGCGTGGCGTGTTCTTCCGCTACGAGACAAACGTGGGTGCCGGACTGCCTATCATCGGCACCATCAACGACCTGCGCAACTCGGGCGACGTGATTCTGAAGATAGAGGCGGTGCTCTCGGGCACACTCAACTTCATCTTCAACGAGCTGTCGGCTGACGTTACCATGTCGGAGGCTGTGCGCCGCGCCAAGGAGCAGGGCTACAGCGAACCCGACCCACGCATCGACCTCTCGGGCAAGGACGTGATACGCAAGCTCGTAATCCTCGCTCGCGAGGCAGGATATAAGGTAGAAAAGACAGATGTGGAGAAACACCTGTTCATACCCGACGAGTTCTTCGAGGGCAGCATAGAGGAGTTTTGGAAGAACCTGCCTCAGCTGGATGCCGACTTCGAAGCACGACGCAAGCAACTCGACGCAGAAGGCAAACGCTGGCGCTTCGTGGCTACGTTCGACCACGGCAAGCTCTCTGTGGCACTGAAGGAGGTAGACAGCACTCACCCGTTCTACAACCTGCAGGGCAGCAACAACATCGTGGCACTCACCACCGAACGCTACCGCGAGTATCCAATGCTCATCCAGGGCTACGGAGCCGGCGCAAGCGTCACGGCAGCAGGCGTATTTGCCAATATCATGTCGATTGCAAACATATAAAATGACAGAAACACTTGTCAGAATAAAAGGAATGTATTAACTTTGCACAAGCAAAACAGAAAAGACATAGGGGCGTGCCATGTTCGATCGGGATACTCATCAATAATAAAATCGAAACCGAGAAGACTTCTTTTGCCAATGGCGGGCCATATAAAACCTCAGTGGACTAAGCTGCAAAGCCGGTGGATTACAAAGGCGGAGAGCTCTCAAATCTTGTATACTCGGAGTTTCATCACATCACTGGGCGTCCCTTTTTAAACTATACGAGGAGATTACGACACATGTTGGCGCAGTCTCCTTTTTTTTTATAAATCACGTTAAATAGGATACACACACACACTGTAGTCGGATAAAATTAAGTAACTTTGTAATTGTAGAATACAACTTGCGCTAATGGTATACGAAAGCAAACACATACTGACTCCATCGCAGTCGATACAGAAGTCGTATCTGAGACAACCCACCGACATGGGCGAGCTGGAAAATTTCCGTTGCCAGCTCGAAATACTCCTAAACGAGCTGAACCCAACCGACCCAGAAGAGAGCAACAAGGGACGTGTTAAAACGTTTCTTGAGCAGACCTTATGGCCTTCAACGACATACGAGATTAATGCGTCGGAAAAAACCGACCTTACCATAAAGGACAAGAACATCGGACGCAATGTGGTACTTTTCGAGTTCAAGAAAGTGAATAGCGCGGAAATGGTAACAAAAGACAATCTTGTAAAGAAAGCCATGTTCGAGCTTGTACTTTATTATATACTTGAAGAACACGAAAAGAAAAACACAAGTATAAAGCACCTCGTCATATCCGACGGGTACAAATATTTTATTTTCGATAAAGCCGAGTTTTGGGAACTATTCGGCAAGGACCGGAAACTGGTAAGCGAGATAAAATCGTCGGAGAACACGGCAAACGAGAAGAGAGAGTATATCTACAACCAGATAATAAGGCCGAAAGTAGAGGCTGTAAAAGACAAACTTTCGTTTACTTTCGTCGATTTGGAAACAATCGCTAAAGAAACTTCTGCTGCCGACATCATTGCAAAGCCACGTTTCAAGGCTTTATTCAAGCTGTTCTCCCCTATCCACCTACAGAAACTGCCGTTTGCTGAAGACCATAACACCCTCAACAGAAAGTTCTATACCGAATTGTTGTACATAATGGGACTTGAGGAGCGTGGCGAAAAGCACCAAATACAACGCCTCGAAGCGAAGAAACGGCAAGCCTACTCCGTGTTCGAACAAGCATACGCCCTACTTGCCGACTACGACATTACGACAGACAAGGTAACGGGTAGAGAAATCGACGCACGTTTTGAGACAGCTCTCGGCTTGGTGATAGTGTGGATAAACCGCACACTATTCATGAAGCTTCTTGAGTCGCAACTGATAGCCTTCAACGGAAGCAAGAGAAAATATGCATTCTTCGACAAACTCACCGACTTTGCACTGATGCACTACCTGTTCTGCAAAGTGATGGCAATACCCGAGACAGAACGCTCTGACGAGATGCGAGCCAAATTCGGAGAGGTTCCATATCTTAACAGCTCGCTTTTTGAGCTTACCGACATCGAGCAGAAATACTTCCCTATAAGCAGTCTGCGCGACAGCGAAGTGGCTGTTATGAAGAACACCTGTCTGAAGGACAATAAGGGGAAGACACTGACTGGCAGAATACACATACTCGACTATCTGAAGAGGTTTCTCGACAGCTACGACTTCGGTGCAGATACAGGCGAGAGCGGAAAGACAATAATAAACGCTTCGGTGCTCGGACTCATCTTCGAGAAGATAAACGGCTACAAGGACGGCTCGTTCTTCACGCCAGGATACATCACGTCATACCTGTGCCGCGAGACGCTGCGCCGCTGCGTGACAGACAAATACAACCAAACGTATGCCACACAATACGCCTCGTTCGACGAGCTCGCCGAAGACTTCGACCCTACCGACAAGACGCGACGCGACGAGGTGAACAGCCTTATCAACAACATACGCATCTGCGACCCTGCGGTCGGCAGTGGCCACTTCATCGTGTCGGCTCTCAACGAACTGATAGCCATAAAATGGGAGCTGAAGGTGCTGAAGACCATCGACGGCAAGCGTTTCAAATATCGCGTAGACGTAGAGGACGACGAACTGGTTGTGACCGATGCCGACGGCGAGCTGCGCTACAACCCGAACGACAGCGAGAGCCAATTGGTTCAGGAGACACTTTTCGAGGAGAAACGCACAATCATCGAGAATTGCCTTTTCGGTGTGGACATAAACCCCAACAGTGCAGAGATATGCCAGCTACGCTTGTGGATAGAACTGCTGAAAAACGCCTATTACATAAAGGGCAACGACGGCAAGCGCCATCTGCAGACGCTGCCAAACATCGACATAAACATAAAGTGCGGCAACTCGTTGGTGATGAAATACCCATTGGATGCCCCTATTGACCATGTGCTAAGAGGAGCAAACGTCACCATAGGCGACTACAAGAATCATGTGGCTCACTACAAGAACAGTCCGTCGAAAGAGAATAAGCACATCGTTGAGCACGACATCTGGATGATAAAATCGAAGCTCAACGAAGGCTACGACAAAGACACCGACAAATACAAGAAATGGGTGAAGGTATGCTCCGACATTCTCTTGCTCGACAACTCGCTCTTTCCGCCTGAGGAAGCCGAGAGCAAACGGCTCTCCGACTTACGCAAGCAGGAAGAGAAGCTTCGTGTTTCATTAGGAGAGGCTTCGACACGCTATGCCCATTTGGGAGCATTTGAATGGCGTTATGAGTTTCCGGAAACACTGAACGAGAAAGGCGAGTTCATAGGCTTCGACTGCATAATAGGCAATCCACCTTACGGCGTATCCATAAAAGACGGATACCGCAAAACCGTGGAAGAAAAGTACGAGCACATGCCCGACTACGAAATATACTACTATTTCATAGCCTTAGGACAAGAGTTGCTGAAAGACAACGGATATTTGGCGTATATCATTCCGAATACGTGGCTATTCAATGTCAATGCAAAAGAATATCGTAAAGACATATTCAACAATTGGAGCATTGTGGAACTGCTGGATTGTACAAATTTTCAAATATTTGAGGCAGCAACAGTTCGCAACTCTGTTATTACCCTACAGAAATCAGCAAATCAGCAAAATAATATCGGTTATAGAAACACGCGCAATCTTTCGGACGAAACGGAAGGCAAGAAATCGTCGGGAAAGGATTATTTCACGGAATTGACACGACGTAAAAGACTCGTTGTTGACAAATCAGAACTGATTGATAAATTCTCACAAAACTGGGGACTTGCGCTGTACCTGACAAAGCAGGAAAAAGGCATTGTGTCAAAAATCAACTCGTTGCCAAGACGACTGAACGAGTTCTTTGACGTATCACAAGGATATATACCATACCGCCTAAAAGATCTTGAGAAAAACTTTGGCAAAGAAGAAGCCAAAATAATAAAAGAAGAACAAAGATGGCATTCAGACACGAAACTCAACGATAGTTACGAACTTGAAATAAAAGGAGAGAATATAACAAAATACAAATGTACTCCAAGCAATGTGTACGTTAAATATGGCAAACACGTTGGTACATATGTTGATATGAAATATTTCAGTTCTCCTCGTTTGCTCGTTCGTGAAATCATCAATCCGTTAATGGCTTGCTACGCTGAAGATACATACATCAACGACCCTGGAATAATAGACGTAATAAAGAATGAAGACAACAACGTCTATTCATTCAAGACATTATGGGGGATACTGAACAGCCGACTGGCTACATTTTTCCTTCTCCGCTTCGCTCCCAAGGCGAGCAAAGGAACATTCCCCAAAGTACTGATAACAGACATAAACAATTTTCCTCTACCGGAAATAGATGATGAAAACAATAAATATTTCTCAGAAATAGAGACATGTTACGATAGAATATTCGCAAAAGACAGAGAACCAGATTCTGACAAAATGTTCGTAAAAGAAAATGAATGGCAAATCGACTATTGGGTATTCAAACTGTATGGCATCACTTCGGAAGAGGACATAGACCTCGTGTATCCCGACTTCTACAAGCTAAAGCCTGCAGATTTCGACATCGAATGAAAATAATGCAACAATAAAAACAAGCAACAAGTACAAACAATATAAACATAAACAAAGTATATATGTTTTCTGGTATAGTAGAAGAAATGGCTACGGTCGTAGCCATCAAGAACGACAAAGAGAATGTTGACTTCACGCTGACATGCTCGTTCACTGGCGAACTGAAGATAGACCAAAGCGTGGCGCACAACGGCGTATGCCTCACAGTGGTGGCGATAGACGGTAATAGTTACACCGTAACGGCAATGAAAGAAACGCTCGACCGCTCTAACCTCGGACTGCTAAAGGTTGGCGACCGTGTCAACGTGGAGCGCTCGATGCTGATGAACGGCAGACTGGACGGACATATCGTGCAGGGACATGTGGACGGCACGGCTGTGTGCAAGGAGATGCGCGACGCCGACGGATCGACATACTACACCTTCGAGTACAAGTTCGACCGCGAGATGGCTGAGCGCGGCTACTTCACAGTAGACAAGGGCTCGGTAACGGTGAACGGCGTGTCGCTCACCGTTTGCAACCCTACTGAGAACACGTTCACAGTGGCAATAATACCCTACACCCACGACAACACAAACTTCTGCGACATCAAGGTGGGCACACGCGTGAACATCGAGTTCGACATACTCGGCAAGTATATCGCGCGTCTGCAGCAGCTGAAGTAAACCGGCAGGAAGGTGCAGACTAAAGGATGCGTTTAAGACAGCGTGGGTATGGCTAGATGCCATACCCTCCTATTATAGAGAGATTATAAAAGAATAATGAATCAATTAAAGACTATTGAAGTATGAAGAAGATTGGGATGACTTGTCTGGCAGGACTTCTCCTGCTGTCGCCGTCAACCAAATGTGCGGCTAAGCAGTGGTCGCTAAGAGACTGCATCGACTACGCCTTGGCTAACAACATCAAGTTGCAGAAGGCGAAGATACAGGAGTATTCCGCCCTGGAGGACGTGAAGCAGAGCCAGTCGGCACTGCTGCCGTCGCTCAACCTGTCTACATCGCAGAACGTGAACTACACACCGTGGCCCCAGCAAGGCAGAACTACGGTGGCGGACGGCTACGTGCAGTCAAGCGTGGACAAGGTCTACTACAACGGATCGTACTCGCTCATGGGAAACTGGACGGTGTGGAACGGCAACAAGAACCGCAACAACGTGAAGCTGAACAAGTTGGCTGTCGAACAGGCACGACTCGACTCTGCCACAACAGCCAACAGCGTACTCGAGCAGATTGCGCAGCTCTACGTACAGATACTCTACTCGAACGAGGCTATCAGCGTGACGAAGGAGAGTCTGAAAACGAGCCAGACCAACGAGCAGCGCGGCAAGACAATGGTTGAGGTGGGCAAGATGAGCCGTGCCGACCTGGCACAGCTCACGGCGCAGCGTGCGCAGGACGAGTACGCCATCGTGGAAGCCGAGAGCAACCTGCGCAACTACAAGCGCCAGCTGAAGGAACTGCTGCAGATAACGAACGACGAGGAGTTTGACGTCGCCGTACCTTCTACCACAGACGACATGGCGCTTGAGGCAGTGCCGGCACTGAACGATGTGTACACGGCTTCGCTCGAACAGCGGCCGGAAAT
>OGIB01000711.1_pt1 | contig 14533 bp, 8 predicted proteins | sample 1571691 | NCBI WGS metagenome assembly OGIB01 (sample SAMEA2582058, study PRJEB24529) | metagenome | biome: Human gut stool | place: China | collected 2011
GCCTCAACGTGTTACTTGACTTCGGCTTATCTCTGCAAAAAGCCTGTGACGGTTGCGGCGTGGGTGTTTCACAAAGAACGCCTCACCGCTGTCGCTTAACTTCGGCTTATCTTTGTGAAATAGCCTGTGTAGACGGAAGGTTTGGCGGCTGATTTCTGTAAAATGCCTGTGGAGTGTGTGGAATGATAAAAGGATTTAAAAAATTTTGTTTGTGTCTGCTGGCGGCGGGAGCTGCGGGCGGGATTTTAGCCGGGTGTAACAGCCCGGCTAATCGTGTTTTGTCCTCGCGGCAGGAATATGCAGAGCAGATGCAGGCTGCGGTATCGTCGCCGTTTGGCGCGTATCCCGAAACGGTTGTGTATACACTGGGAAAGATGATAAGCACGAATAATTCCAATATGCCGGCGGGGGATACGTATGAAGACAATGCGTATACGCGGTATATTAAGGAAGTGATTAATGTCCAGAACAGGGATGTTTTTGAAGAAGCCGATAAGCAGTATGATACCAACGTGAGCATGGCGATTGCAATGAATGAACTGCCGGATATTATGCTTGTGAGCAATTATGAGGACTTGGAAACGCTTATCGAAAATGATATGATAGAAGACCTGACGGTAGCGTATCAGAACTGTATCAGTGACAGAATACGTGAAATGTATGCCAGCTACGGCGAAGACCTGATAGACAGCGTGACATTTGATGGTAAAATTATGGCATTGCCCGAAACGAATATTACGGACGGACCGAACCTTGTGTGGCTGCGGAAAGACTGGATGGATACGCTGGGACTTTCGGCACCGCAGACCATAGAAGATGTGGTTGAAATTGTACGTCAGTTTATAGATAATCAAATGGGTGGGGAAGAAACCGTGGGACTGGTCTGTGATACACAGATTGCAGGCGAGTGCGGCTACAGCAGTGAATATCTGCTCGATTTGATTTTTGCTTCCTATGGGGCATACCCAAAGCAGTGGATTACAGGTGATGACGGCGAGGTGGTATACGGTTCGGTGACAGACGAAGCCAAAGCAGCGCTTTCATATGTGCATACACTTTATAATGAAGGAATCCTTGAAAAAAATTTTTTGATACATACAACATCGAATCTGATTGAAATGATAGAACAGGGAAAATGCGGCTCGTTTTTTGGACCGTGGTGGGCGGCAAATAATCCGCTGGCATCTGCGGTCAGTGCTGTAGCGCAGTCTGAAAAGCCGGACTGGCAGCCGTATCTGATAGCGACGGATGCGCAGGGCAATACCTCGTATCACAGCCAGAATCCGGCATATAAATATGTGGTTGTAAGGAAGGGTTACGAACACCCTGAAATTGCCGCGAAGATGATCAGTGTAATGTTTGACAAAATCCGCTATGAGTGTGATTCGTCCGAAGAATTTGAAAAATATTATCAGTTAAATGTAGAACCCACGGCAAGACCGCTGGCAATCAATGTGGATTATAACAATGCGCTGGAGCTGTGCTATGAGGATATTGCGGCAGTTTTTTCCGGCGAAAAGCAGGAAGACGATTTAAAGCTGCTTGAAAAGTCTTATTATACTGCGTGTAAAAATTATATGGAAAATAAAGAATCTGCAGGGACCGATGCGTGGGCGGCGTATATGACACGGATTAAAGCGTGTGAGGCAATCCGGGAAGGCTCGGTGATTACAGTACCGTCCTTGTATTTTAAAACCACTAAAACCATGAAGTCGGAGTGGTGGAAATTAAAGGAAAATGAAAAAGAAGCCTATTTAAAAATCATCTGCGGCGAAGAACCGCCGGAATATTTTGATATCTTTGTGCGGTCATGGCAGGAAAATGGCGGCGCACAGATTACAGACGAAGTAAAAGCCGCCCTTGCGGCAGAATGAGGAAGATTTTGGAAAAACTAGAAGTATTAAAGAAGGTATTTGGTTACGACAGTTTCAGGGAAGGCCAGGAAAAAATTATTGATGCGATTCTGCGGGGGCAGGACGTATTGGGCATTATGCCGACCGGCGCGGGAAAATCGATCTGCTATCAGGTTCCGGCGCTGATGTTTCCGGGAATTACGGTAGTGGTATCGCCGCTTATTTCCCTGATGATTGACCAGGTGAAAGCATTAAACGATGCCGGAATCCATGCGGCATATATAAACAGCGCCCTGACGGAAACACAGATTACAAAGGCACTCTACAATGCAATGTGCGGGCGGTATAAAATTGTATATGTTGCACCGGAACGCCTTGAAACCGACCGCTTCCTGGAATTTGTCATGAATGCCGACATTTCCATGATTACAGTCGATGAAGCGCACTGTATTTCCCAGTGGGGACAGGATTTCAGACCGAGCTATCTAAAAATTGTCAATCTGATAAAGCGATTTCCGAAACGTCCCGTTGTCAGCGCATTTACGGCAACGGCAACGCAGACGGTTAAAGAAGATATCCAGTGTATTTTAGGACTGCAGAATCCGGAAGTATTAATCACCGGATTTGACAGGAAAAATCTGTATTTTGAAGTGCGCAAAACAAAGCAGAAGGATGCCGAAATTCTGGATTATCTGGAAAAACACAAGGGCGAGAGCGGTATTATCTATTGTTCTACAAGAAAAAATGTGGACAATGTATATCTGATGCTGCGTAAAAACCGCATTGCTGCGGCGCGCTATCATGCGGGTCTGGACAATGACACCCGCAAAGAAAGCCAGGAGGATTTTATCTACGACAGGGCGCAGGTGATTGTGGCGACCAACGCATTCGGCATGGGCATTGACAAATCCAACGTGCGTTTTGTCCTGCATTACAATATGCCCGCGTGTATTGAGAATTATTATCAGGAGGCGGGGCGTGCCGGACGTGACGGTGAGCCTGCCGAGTGCATTTTGTTTTATTCGCCGCAGGATGTGGTTATTCATGAATTTCTGATTGAACAGAAAGGGCAGAATACTGAATTTACGCAGGACGATTTAGATGTTATCAGAGAAAATGATATCCGTCGTTTAAATAAAATGCGTTTTTACTGTGCAACTAAAGAATGTCTGCGGGAATATATGCTCAATTACTTCGGGGAGTATACAAACCGCAGGGAATGTGGCAACTGCGGCAACTGCAATGCTTCCTTTGAAGAAAAAGACGTTACGGTGCTTTGCCGGGATATGATTGCCTGTATCCGGGAGAGCGGACAGCGGTATGGAATGGGAGTGATTATTGGCATTTTAAGAGGTTCAAATACCGCAAAGTTAAAAAGCTACGGTGTCAGCCGCTATGAAACCTTCGGAATCCAGAGCAAAACAAGCGAAGCGCAGCTAAAGGCGGTTGCAGAAGAACTGCTTTTAAAAGGGTACTTGACAGAAACGCCGGACATCTATAGAATAATCAAGCTGGATAAAACATGCGAAGAACTTTTAGATGAGGGCGCTTCTTTTTCAATCCGCTGGTCAGAACGGACGGAAAAAATGGCAGAGGCAAAGGTCAAAACGGCAAAAAGCCGTGCAACCGATACGCTTTCGCCAAAGCAGCTTGCGCTTTTTGGTGTGTTAAAGCAGCTGCGTCTGACACTTGCAAGAGAAGAAAATTTACCGCCGTACATTATCTTTTCGGATAAGACACTGATTGACATGTGTCATAAAATGCCGCATACACAGCAGGAGATGCTTGATGTCAACGGTGTCGGTGAAAATAAATTTGCACGGTATGGAGAAGCATTTATCCGGTGTATTACGCAGAACAGTTGATCGTTTTGTAAGAATTTTTTACGGAGGTTTCTCATGACAAAGAATATGACAGAGGGTTCACCGATGAAGCTGATTCTGGGATTTTCCATACCTATGCTGTTTGGTATGCTGTTCCAGCAGTTTTATAATCTGGTGGATACCATGATTGTAGGAAAAACACTGGGGGTTGATGCGCTGGCAGGTGTCGGTGCAACAAGCAGTATCAATTTTATGATTATTGGTTTCTGCATGGGCGTGTGTGGTGGATTTGCCATTCCCGTGGCACAGCAGTTTGGTGCGCAGAAATATGAACAGCTCAGGCGCTATGTATACAACGGCTATTTATTAAGCGTTGTGTTTTCGATTGTGCTGACGGCGCTTTCCGTCTTTTTCTGCCGGAATATCCTGACGGTAATGCGCACGCCGGAGAGCATTTATGAATATGCGTATGCGTACATTGTCATTATTTTTGCCGGGATTCCGACCGTATTCTTATATAATATTGTATCCAGCATTATCCGTGCGCTGGGCGACAGCAAGACGCCGGTCATCTTTCTGGTGTTTTCGGCAGTGTTAAATATTATTCTGGATTTTGTATTGATTCAGGGACTTAAAATCGGTGTCGCGGGAGCAGCTGTGGCAACCGATATTTCACAGCTTGTATCGGGTGTTGCCTGTCTGATTTATATGAATAAACGCTACGAGGTTTTAAAGCTTTCGGCAAAGGACCGCAGGGCGGGAAAACGGTATATGATCAATCTCTGCATGAACGGGATTCCAATGGGGCTTCAGTATTCAATTACGGCAATCGGCAGTGTTATTTTGCAGACCGCCGTCAATACGCTCGGTGCAACGTATGTAGCGGCGATGACCGCCGGCAGTAAGATTTTTACATTTACGTGCTGTCCGTTTGATGCGCTCGGTTCCACTATGGCAACCTACGGCGGGCAGAATGTCGGTGCGGGCAAATTAAAGCGCCTTGGAAAAGGAATCCGTGCAGCAGGCATTATCGGTGCGGTTTACAGCGTGGGTGCGCTGATACTGCTGTATTTCTTTGCCGATTACATCGCCCTGCTGTTTGTCGATGCAAATGAAGTGGAAATCATTCATCTGACATATCAGTTTATTTTATATAGTGCGCTGTTTTATATTCCACTGACCTTTGTCAATGTTGTGCGTTTCTGCATACAGGGTATGGGCTTTTCAGTATTCGCGATTCTTGCAGGCGTATTTGAAATGGCGGCAAGAACCTTTGCTGCAGTCCTGCTTGTGCCGAAAACGGGCTACACCGGTGCATGTCTTGCCAATCCGTGTGCATGGATAGCCGCCGACATCTTTCTGATACCGGCATTTATTTACTGCTGTAAGCGGCTGGAAAAAAGCACGCGCAAAGGCAGAACGGCGATGAGTGTGTAAAAAGGATCTTCCTTACCGGGTAAAACCAGCAGGGAAGATATTTTTTGCCTTTTTACATACATTTCAAAAAAATTTACGGATATTTTACTATAATAAGGTAGTAGATTTTACAAAGTCTGAGATAAACTAAGTGATATAAAGAGCGAAAACAAACAACCCTGTTGGCAGATGAGAAATCGCCTGCGCGAGTTTCTCATCGCCACCTCGCAACAAGGTTGCTCGGAAAATCGGAATGGAGGAAATATGCCATCAACATATGCACATTACAGAATGGGGCAGGAGGTTTATCGTAATCTCACAGGAAAGCCCAAACAAATTATAGAAAAGTACAAGGAATTATATGATATCGGACTGCATGGACCGGATATTTTGTTTTATTACAAACCGCTCTTTGCAAATCCGGTCAATCAGGTCGGATATGCGATGCACGACCGTCCGGGCATTGAATTTTTCAGGCAGGCATCCTTGGTGATGCAGAAAGCGGAAAATAAGGAAGCGTGTGAAGCGTATATTTACGGCTTCTGCTGTCATTTTGCACTGGACGTCAGCTGTCACGGCTACATTGATGAAAAAATTGCGGAAAGCGGGGTCAGCCATACGGAAATCGAAGTGGAATTCGACCGTAAATTAATGCTGACGGATGGGTTTAATCCGCTGACACACAATCTGACGGGGCATATTCATCCTACTTTGAAAAATGCCGAGGTTATCAGTCCGTTTTATAAAAATGTAACGCCACAGCAGGCAGAGCAGGCATTACAGGGCATGATTACCAATAAGAAACTTTTAATAGCTCCATCCTATTTTAAGCGTTTTTTGATTTACGGTCTGTTAAAGGCAACGGGAAATTATAAGGAAATGCACGGTCTGTTAGTCAATTACAGCGAAAATCCGCAATGCACGGACAGCACCCAGATGCTGATGCAGCTCTACCGCGATGCCGAAAAGCTGGCGGAGCGGCTAATTGATGAGTATGAGGACAGCGCATCGGGAAAAATTCCGTTTGATAAGCGGTATGGTCTGACATTTGGCGGTAAAGAAAAAGATGAACCGCTGGAAATGTGCGGGTAAACAAACGGCAGAACGTATATCACTTAGAAATGGAGAAGAAAATGGGAAAGAAATTAACAAAAAAGGAAAGAAACTGGATTTTGTATGACGTGGGAAACTCAGCATTTACATTGCTGATTGCGACAATTTTACCGATTTATTTCAATTATCTGGCAGGCAATGCCGGGATTTCATCGGTGGACTATCTGGTATATTGGGGATATGCGGCATCGGTTGGCACGATTCTTGTAGCACTTGCAGGTCCGGTGCTCGGAACCATGGCGGATACCAAAGGGTTTAAAAAGCCGATTTTTACGGCGGCGATTTTAACAGGCGTAGCCAGTTGTGCTTTGCTTGGACTTGCAAAAGGCTGGCTGTTATTTCTGGTTATTTACATTATTGCAAAAGTCGGATTTTCAAGCAGCCTGATTTTTTATGATTCCATGCTTGGTGATGTGACAGACGAAGACCGCGTGGACTATGTTTCTTCGGCAGGGTATGCATGGGGATATATCGGAAGCTGTGTGCCGTTTATTGTCTGTCTGGTGCTTGTGCTTGGCAGCGGAAAAATCGGTATCAGCATGGAAATGGCAATGGGAGCCGCTTTTTTAATCATTGCCGTCTGGTGGCTTGTGATGTCGCTTCCACTGTTAAAAGGCTATGAACAGAAATTTTATGTAAAAAAGCAAAAGCACGCAGTAAAAGAAAGCTTCTGCCGTCTGGGACAGACCTTTGGCAATATCCGCAAAGAAAAACATATTTTTATGTTTCTGCTGGCATTTTTCTTTTACATAGACGGTGTATACACGATTATCGACATGGCAACGGCATACGGCGCTGCACTGGGACTGGACAGCACAGGACTTTTGCTGGCACTGCTTGTTACGCAGATTGTTGCATTTCCGTGTGCGATACTTTTCGGAAAATTATCCGGTAAAATGGAAACCAGCCGCCTGATTACCGTGTGTATCTTTGCTTATCTTGGAATTGCAATCTTTGCTGTATTTTTAAAGAGCCAGATTCAGTTCTGGATACTTGCGGTACTGGTTGGAATGTTTCAGGGTGGAATTCAGGCGTTGTCCCGTTCATATTTTACAAAAATCATTCCTGCCGAAAAGTCCGGAGAATATTTCGGACTGATGGACATCTGCGGAAAAGGCGCATCATTTATGGGAACAACGATTGTAAGCCTTGTATCTCAGATAACCGGAAACATCAACGCCGGTGTAGGCATGATTGCGGTTTTATTTGTAGCAGGCATTATTTTGTTCCGTAAATCAGTGTCACTTTGCAATATAGAAAAAGGTGAAGAGGTGTATCCTGCACCGGAAATGCCACAGCGCTTGTCCATTTAACTTCCGTTTATTCCTGACTATGGGACGGGGAAGGTGTGGCAGCTCCGGGGAGTGAACAGGAAGTGGTATAGAAATTAAAAGATGAAACTTTGCAAGAAATGTAGTGCAGAGTTTCATCTTTTTGTATTTTAAGGGGTAAAGCGATGCACAATATATAGAATGAAATTTATAAAAAAGTTGGAAAAGTTGCATTTTTTATTCAAAAAAGGTTGGAAAAGTTGCAAAAACAGGGCTATTTTGGGTTGGAAAAGTTGCAAAAATCCTCTTGACATTCCAAAAACTTGAATCTACAATTGTTGCACATACAACAGTTGGAGGTGCAATAAATGTTAAAGAGAATCTTTTCTTATATGAAACAGTATAAGAAATATGCCTTTCTGGCATTATTTTGTATCGCGGTAGAAGCGGTGCTGGAGTTGATGGTTCCGATGATTATGGCGGAATTGATTGACACCGGCGTTGCGACAGGCGATGAAAGATACATCTATCAAAAAGGATTTCAAATGGTACTCTGTGCGGCGGCGGCACTGGTGCTTGGAATCGGAAGCGCCCGTTTTGCGGCGCTTGCCGGTCAGGGACTGGGCGCAAACCTGCGTAAAGCCGAATACGAAAAATTGCAGTCGTATTCATTTGCCAATATCGACCATTTCAGGGTATCGTCGATTGTGACACGTTTAACAAGCGATGTCACGAATATTCAGAATGCCGTTTCAACCGGTATGCGCCCGTTTGGCAGAAGTCCGGTCATGTTGATTTTTGCAACGGGCGTGGCATTTTCCATTAATTCAACACTGGCGCTCGTATTTTTCGTGGCCCTGCCGATACTTGCCGTGTTACTCATTTGCATTATTGTAAATGTACGTCCGCTCTATTCCAAAATGCAGTTTGCGATAGACCGCATGAACCGCACGATTCAGGAAAATCTGACAGCAGTCCGTGTAGTCAAAGCCTATGTGCGGGGCGATTATGAAATCGCAAAATTTGAAGAAGCAAATCTTAATCTGAAAAAAGAATCCGAAAAAGCATTTGGCATTGCTGTGTTAAATATGCCTGCCATGCAGTTTGTTATGTACGCAACAATACTGTCCCTGCTGTTATTCGGCGGTTATCTGATTCATGAGGGCAGGCTTGGTATCGGTGAACTGACCGGATTTTTAAGCTACGTCCTGCTCATTTTAAATTCGCTGATGATGATGTCCAATGTATTTTTAATGATGACACGTTCTCTGGCATCCGGCGCGCGTATCCTTGAGGTCATCGATGAAAAAATAGATTTGACCGATGAAAATGCAAAGGACATCAGCGTAGAGCGCGGCAAAATCGAATTTGACCATGTGTGGTTTAAATATAAGGAAGAAGCAAAAGAATATGTGCTTTCCGATGTATCATTTCATATTAAAGCTGGTCAGACAGTAGGAATTATCGGTCAGACCGGTGCGGCAAAAACCACGCTTGTCCAGCTGATTCCGCGTCTTTATGATACCGTGCGGGGAACGGTAAAGGTGGACGGCGTTGATGTCAGAAATTATCCGATGCAGCATTTAAGAGATGCGATTGCTATGGTACTTCAGAAAAATACACTGTTTTCTGGAACAATGCTTGATAACTTAAAATGGGGCGATGAAAACGCTTCCATGACGGAAATTGAAGAAGCCTGCCGGATTGCCTGCGTTGACGAATTTATTGACCGCCTGCAAGACGGCTATCAGACCGAAATGGGACAGGGTGGGGTCAATGTGTCCGGCGGTCAGAAACAGCGCCTCTGCATTGCAAGAGCCATTTTAAAGAAGCCGAAGGTACTGATTTTAGACGATTCAACCAGTGCGGTTGATACGGCGACAGAAAGCAGAATCCGCGAAGGACTTGCAGAGAAACTGCCTGATATGACAAAAATTATTATTGCACAGCGCATATCTTCCGTGCGCCATGCGGATCAGATTATTATTCTGGACGGCGGAAAGATAAGCGGAATCGGTACGCATGAGAGCCTGCTTGCTTCCAATCACATTTATCAGGAAATTTACGAATCTCAGAAGGAAGGAGCGGATTTATAATGGCGAAATATGTAGGATATAAAAGACCGAAAGACACGAAAAAGACAATCCGGCATCTGCTGGTATATTTAGGCATGCACAAATGGTCCTTCCTTTTGGTTGCCCTGCTGGTACTTATCAGTGCCGGAGCCAATATTACGGGAACGTATCTTTTAAAGCCGGTCATTAACCGTTTTATCGTTCCGGGAGATTTAAACGGACTGGTACGTGCCGTTGCAGCAATGGGCGTGATGTATCTGTGTGGCGCACTGGCAACGCTCGGATATAACCGCTTAATGGTGAAGACCTCGCAGAAAGTCATCCGTGAAATCCGAAGCGATTTATTTGCACATGTACAAAAACTGCCCCTGCGGTATTTTGATGCGCATACACACGGCGAATTAATGAGCCGTTTTACCAACGATGTCGATGCCGTACAGGAAGCGATGAACAACAGCTTTGCAATGATTATCCAGAGTTTCATGATGCTTTTCGGTACGGTGATAATGATGATGGTACTCAGTATCCGGCTGTCGCTGATTGTTGTGGTATTTTTAATTGTTATGTTTGTGGTTATCCGCTTAAATGGAAAGCACAGCAAAAAATATTTTAACCGGCAGCAGGAGGAACTCGGCAAAATTAACGGATTTGTACAGGAAATGGCAGAGGGACAGAAGGTCGAAAAGGTCTTCAATCACGAAGCAAAAGACTATGCGCGTTTTTGTGAACTCAGTGAAAATTTCAGAAAGCAGTCCACCAATGCTCTGTCCTTTGCCGGTATGATGATACCAACCATTGTCAGTCTTTCCTATCTGAATTATGCGGTGTCTGCCTGCGCGGGCGGCCTGCTTGCAATCCGGGGACTGATGGATTTGGGAAGTCTTTCGGCATATCTGGTATATGTGCGCCAGAGTGCAATGCCGTTAAATCAGTTTACCCAGCAGGTCAATTTCCTGTTGTCTGCGCTTTCCGGTGCGGAACGCATTTTTGACATGATGGACGAACAGCCGGAAGTGGACGAAGGTAACGTGCATTTATGTCACGTTGTAAAAAATGCGGACGGCACACTGACAGAATGTGAACAAAGCACACCGGATTACGCATGGAAAGTGCCGGAAAACGGCGGCTTCCGCTATGTTGAATTAAAAGGTGATGTGCGTTTTCAAAATGTAGTCTTTGGGTACACCGATAAAAAGCGCGTATTAAACGGCATTTCTCTTTTTGCAAAACCGGGACAGAAAATCGCATTTGTCGGTTCAACCGGTGCGGGAAAAACAACGATTGTCAACCTGATTAACCGTTTTTATGAAATCCAGTCGGGAACGATTACCTATGACGGTATCGACATTCAGCAGATTGCAAAAGACGATTTGCGCCGCTCACTGGCAATGGTTATTCAGGATACGCATTTATTTACGGGAACGATTGCGGACAATATCCGATACGGCAAGTTAGATGCGACTGACGAGGAGGTTTATGAGGCAGCACGCATTGCCAATGCGGACTCCTTTATCCGCAGATTGCCGGACGGCTATGATACAATGCTGTATGCAGACGGCAGTAATCTTTCGCAGGGGCAGCGCCAGTTACTTGCGATTGCGAGAGCGGCAGTTGCCAAACCGCCGGTGCTTATTTTAGACGAAGCGACCAGTTCTGTAGATACCCGCACCGAGCGGCTGATTGAAAAGGGCATGGATGCGATTATGGAAGGCAGAACGGTATTTGTCATTGCACACCGCCTGTCAACCGTGCGAAACTCCAAAGCAATCATGGTATTGGAAAAGGGCGAAATCATAGAGCGCGGCAGTCATGAGGAATTGTTAGAACAGCAGGGAAGATACTACAGGCTGTATACGGGACAGTTTGAACTGGAATAAAGTATGAGCAATCCATATGCGAGAGATTGCTCATACGGCAATTTGCTTTCAGGTAAAGCAAATTGCCATTATCGTAGATTGACAGTAAACTCGTCCATACAGATATTTGCGCCGCAGGTGTCGCAAATATTATTTATCGCAGAACTGAATAAATTCAGTTCGCGTTCTTTCGGCATAAATGCCTACAGAAAAGAGGAAAGTATGAAAAAAGAACAGATTCGGAATGAATTATTTAAGATAGAAGTGCTGCGGCAGAGATTAATGCGGCCGCAGTTTATCGCATTGGGGCTTACAGTGGGGCAGGGACAGCCGCGCATTTTAAAAGAACTGCTTTTTGAAGGCAGTATGACACAGAAAAAACTTGCGGATGCCTGCCTTTTAGATGTAACCACGATGTCAAGGACACTTGACCGAATGGAGCAGGCAGGACTGCTTGTACGGGAAAGTAATCCCGACTGCCGCCGTTCATGGCTGATTGCCCTGACAGACAAGGGAACGGACATAGCAAAAAAGGTACAGCAGATATTTGAAGAAACGGATAAAATTTATTGCAGTAATCTTTCAGAGAAAGAAGCGGAGCAGCTTTTCGTATTGCTTCAAAAAGTGGAAAACAATATTTCACAGAACTGTAAATAAGAACTTCTTTTGTGGCTGACCTCATTTTTGTGGCTGGCAGGCTGTAAGAAGCAGGCATATATTTTCCGTTGTCCGAATAGGATATACAAACAAACTTTAGGATATTGCATGAAAGGATATATCGAAGAACGGGCAGTAAAGACGGCGGAATATATTATCGAAACCAAAGCAACCGTGCGCCAGACCGCGCGTAAATTCGGTGTCAGCAAAAGCACCGTACATAAAGATGTGACGGCGCGTCTGACACGAATCAATCCGGCGCTTGCAAATGAAGCGCGCAAGGTGCTTGATGTCAACAAAAAAGAGCGCCATATCCGCGGCGGACTGGCAACGCGCGAAAAATACCTGCACGAACAATAACCGTGCAAAAGCAGATTCTCATAAACGGCTGATACGACCGCCTGCGCGCAGTGTTTATCGCCGTTTTACGGAAAATGAATATAAAAATAAGCCGGTACGGTCTATTGTTAATAACATCAGACTGTACCAGCTTGTTTGATTTAGAAAAAATGTTACTGTAATACTGCAACAATCTCTAAATTGCGTTCTTTTGATAAATCTACAAATTCATTGCCTTCACACTTTACAATCGGGCGTGACAGGGCATGTTCGTTAATTAAAACGACTTCGCCGGTGCGGCCATCAGAAAGTTTGACATTATTTCCGATATAAGAAGTGGCGACATTCTTTAAGAACGGAAGGCTGAACTTCGGGTCAAATTTTGTAAAAGCATCCTGTTCCATATCCCGTACAACGTGGAATGGACAGAGGGCTTTTCTGTATATGCGGGAAGAGGTCATTGCATCGTAGATATCTGCAATTGTAATAATCTTTGCAAAATCAGGAATGTCGTCTGACTTTAAACCCATTGGATATCCGGAGCCGTCGCATTTTTCATGGTGCAGTAAAATTGCAGATTTAACACGCTCATCAATATCGGCATCCTTTACAATCTGATAGCCTAAGTTGACATGCTCTTTAATAATGGCATATTCGTTAACGGTCAGCCGGTCCGGTTTGCTTAAAATTTCATTTGGAACTAAAAGCTTTCCGATATCGTGTAAAATACCGCATAAAGTCAGCACCTTTACATCTTCCTCAGAATAGCCGACCCATTTTCCAAGAATGGAAGCAATAATGGCAACATTAATGCAGTGGACATATGTCAAATCGTCCATATCACGCATACAGTGGAGCATATCAAAAATCTGGAGAGTATTCGTACATTCTGCAAGAATTTTTTCGGTATTCTTTAACAGCGCAGTAGTATCAATTGTTTCGCGGTTAATGACAATGTCATTTAATTCTGTCTTCAAATCATTAATGCCATCAATAAAAGTTTCGTTAAAATGTTCGAAATTCTGGCTCTGCTTAACTTTTTCATAGTAAGTCATCTGTTCCAGAACTTCCGGCTGCTCAGGCTGTGCGGCAGCTTCCTCATATACATTAATTTTTAAGACATTGTACTCAGAGATTTTTGCAATCATATCTAAAGTCAAAACGGTATCTTTTGCAGCAATAAGATGACCGGTGGAAGTCATGATATCCTGCGATAAAACCATGCCTTCAGCGGCATCAAAAATAAAAATATTTTTCTCCTGTGTATTGTCGCTCATCCTTGAAATCTCCTTTACAAAAGTATAAATTATCCGGTAGCTTCATTATATGGTTGAGGGGATAAAAAGTCAATAAAAAGTACTTGACCAATGCCCATAGATTGTGTAATATACATACGTATGAATGACTAACTGAATAATTTAAGATGTCCCTTATTTAGAGCGGTGGAGATACATAGGATCGATGAAGCCCGGCAACCCCATATGGTAAGATATGGAAGGTGCCAACCTGAGCGACTATCCTGCTTTTGCGGCAGGTCGAACAATAAGAGGATTACGGATCTTACATAGATTACGAGTCCTGTCAGAGGGGCTCGTTTTTCAGTTTCAGGAGAAGTACCAGAAGCAGCGTTTAACAGTTTACAGGGACATAAAAAGCCCGATGAAAGAAAGGAAGAAAGAATTCATGGAGAAAAGATTATTTACTTCAGAATCAGTAACAGAAGGACATCCGGACAAAATCTGCGATCAGGTTTCTGATGCAGTACTGGATGCATTATATGCACAGGACCCATATTCAAGAGTTGCCTGTGAAACATTAACCAATACAGGATTTGTGATGGTTATGGGTGAAATTACAACAAAGGCCAATGTAGATATTGCACAGATCGTAAGAGATACCGTAGTAGAAATCGGTTATGACAGCTCTGAAAAAGGCTTCGATGGTAATACATGTGCCGTTATGGTGGCACTTGACAAGCAGTCACCGGATATTGCAATGGGTGTTGACAAGGCACTTGAAGCAAAAGAAGGCATTGATCCGGATGCAGATGACATTGGTGCAGGCGATCAGGGTATGATGTTTGGCTATGCAACCAATGAAACAGAAGAATATATGCCATATTCAGCAGCA
>OGIB01000717.1_pt1 | contig 14465 bp, 9 predicted proteins | sample 1571691 | NCBI WGS metagenome assembly OGIB01 (sample SAMEA2582058, study PRJEB24529) | metagenome | biome: Human gut stool | place: China | collected 2011
TGCTCTATCTTTTCACTAACTGTCTTTTTCTTAAATAACATATTCATTTCCTCGCTTTCATGCTAAAGGTTAAAAACCGCATACCCAAAAAACGATATGTAATAATCAGCCTCTTTCTTATAACTTATTATATTATCGCGTTTAAGATATGTAAAATGTATATTTTATATAACGCTTATATAATATTTACATATACATTTTTTATGGTTATACTAGATCTTGAATAAAGAATTGCATAAATTACAGAACAATGGAGCAATCCTAAATCATGAAAGGACAATAATGCAATGACACTTGACTATTACAGAATATTTTATTATGTGGCCAGATATAAAAGCTTTTCAAAGGCTGCCCAGATTCTTGGCAACAACCAGCCTAATATAACAAGATATATCAATCTTCTTGAACATGAACTTGGATGCAGCTTATGTGTACGAACTCACAAAGGAATATCACTGACTCCTGAAGGCCAATTATTATACGAACACGTTGAAGCTGCCATGTATCAGCTAAAGAATGCACAGGATGCCCTTAAGAAAAAACAGAGCCTTGAAAGCGGAACTATAACTATCGGAGTTAGTGACACTGCACTCAGACTTTATCTCTCAGATAGACTGGAAAATTTTCTTTCTCTATATCCTAATGTAAGGATTAAACTCACTAACAATTTCACCTCTCAGGCCATAACCGCTCTTGAAAATGGATTTGTTGACTTCTGCATTATCACTACACCATTTTCAATAGACAAAACATTTACGCAGAATACTTTATACTCATTTGAGGAAATATTAATAGGTGGGAAAAAATATGCCAACCTTTCAGAGAATATACTTGACATTAATGATTTAAGTTCTTATCCTTATATATCATTAAACGAAGCCTCTGGTTCATATTCACTATATTCAGAATATTTTTATAATAATCATCTGCAATTTGAACCTGAGATGCTTGTATATTCAACTGACCAGATTATCCCTCTTATCCGTGCCAATCTGGGACTTGCCTTCTATCCAAAAGAGCTTGCTGCTGATGAGCTTAACAAAGGAAACATCTATAACATAAAGCTAAATGAACCTGTACCACAAAGGCAGGTGTGCCTTATACAGAACCCTAAAAGAATTCAGAGCATTGCTGTAAAACGCTTTATAGATATATTGCTGCAGTAAGGCAGTGTTTTTATAATCCCATGGGTTATATTACCTGCAGTTACAATCCATGGGAAGCCTTCTGATAGTCTATAAGCTTTTCATACATCTGCTTTATATATCCATCCTCTTTAGAATTCACAAACACTGTTTTATTGCTGCTTTTTATCATAAGCACCGGAGAATAGCCATCCCATATAAAAAGCATACATTTACCATATGTCCTGCCCTTATAATTACCTATATCATATTCGTTAGTAGAGCCTCCATTAGTTCTTGTAAAGTTATCCTTAGGCATCTCATTAAAAAGCTGTACTTCCTGTATGTCTTTTATATTTATACTACATTTATAACCTCCTCCTGCTGCCATAAATGTATCATCTGCTATATAAACATTCATCTTTACATGTATAAATGGAACAAGTACCGCCACAGTAAATATGCATGAAGCTGTTATAACAACAGTAAGTATTCCTACAAGAATCTGTGCGCCTCTGTTCGCATAGTTAAATGCATAATTCATGTCATACATTCTGTTCTTTATAAGCATATGTCTATCATTAGGATTGTAATAAAATCCGTACTTCCAGTATTCATCATCATCTACATACAACGGTGTATCATCGGCTGCCAGTACCTCTGTTCTTTTTCTTCCTGCCACAACGAAAAACACTATCATAATTATACTTCCAGTAAAATTCACGATTGAATATACAATAATATCAGCTCCATACAAAATACCATGCAGCATATACTCTGTGGCAATATAACTAAATGCTATCGTATTAAACAGGCTCATCATTATAAGTCCAAGTGATACATATCTTTTATATATCTGGTTCATTGTTATATTAACATCGGAATTCTCACTATATACTGTGCGTTCTCTGGAATTAACATATATATTAAATATATACAATACAACCGCTACTACAATTGATACTATAAAATATATATTCATATCTCTGAATAACATATCTGAATGTCTCACAAGAACAACTGGTATATATATAACTGCTGTCAGTACTATAAGCATCCAGTGATACTTCATACTAACAGAGGTCTTTCCATTAGAAGCCGAAAGCCTTGTATCAATATATACTTTTTTCTGTTCCTCAATAAGCCAGCCATTTTTCATCTTAAGCTCATACATTTTCCTGTGGCCGACTATGACAATAAGCTGTATTCCTACGGTATATACGAATATCCACAATATATATATGAATATCGATATAATCATATTCACAACACATATACCACATATTACAATCGATAATACGATATTAATATTGTTAAATACATTAAACTGCTTTTTTGTCCTGCTCATCAAAGAAGTTACTTCTGCATCTTCTTTCTTCTCTGCTGGTATATGGACACCCAGATACATACCAGCCTTATATTCAAAGCTTGACACCATCGTTAATCTCATAATCATTATTATAAATAAATTGGTTACAAAAAACATAACTGCCATAAATATTTCCATATATGCTCCAATCCGCAGCGAAGGAGGATGTTAACCTTTATAGCCGCTGCTTTTTCTTTTACACTCATTATATTATAATTTACTCAGTTATAACTTGCTTCTCTTCTACACATTTCATCTTAGAATATATCTTGTCACACATATTAAGAAAATCTTTTTTATCCATACCTGTTATACTTGCTTCTGCTGACAATAGCTCAAGTTCTGCTTCCAACTTTTCCCGGAACACAATATCCATATCAATATTCTTAGCAACAACAGCACCATGTCTTCTGTCTATATTTATATAGCCTTCTGTCTTTAATATCTGATATGTCTTATTGACTGTCATTGTATTAACGCCTGCATCTTCTGCTAACTGCCTTACTGTTGGAAGACTTTCACCAGGCTTTAACTCACCATGTCCTATTCCCATAACTATCTGGTTACGCAGCTGGACATATATTGGAATACTGCTGTTCATATCTAATTCGATAATCATAATGATTCACTCTTTCTTTTTATACTATATATTAAGTTTTGTCTTATTTGTATTATTTATTATAATACAAATAATATAATTGTCAATAAATTATCACATTTATGTTTTCCAAATGTTTTCCAAATCCTGCTCACTCCTGCCTATCCATACGTCAATAGCATAAAAAGAAAGGCAAGTGTCTGCTTAGCAGCCGCCCACCTTTCTTTTGCATTCATTACTACTTATTTTACTTATCTTCCAGCCAGTTTATCTATAATATTTCTGGCTACATATACACCACTAGCTGAAGCATGTGAAAGTGAATGTGTTACACCACTTCCATCACCAATTATATATAATCCCTTGTATTTAGTTTCAAGATTATTATCAATCTCAACTTCCATATTATAAAACTTGACTTCCACACCATAAAGAAGTGTATCATCATTGGCAGTACCAGGTGCTATCTTATCAAGCGCGTATATCATCTCTATGATACCATCAAGAATACGTTTAGGAAGCACCAGGCTTAAGTCACCAGGTGTTGCCGCAAGAGTTGGCTTTACAAGTCCTTCCTCTATTCTCTTTTCAGTACTTCTTCTTCCTCTCATAAGGTCGCCGAATCTCTGCACAATAACTCCGCCACCAAGCATGTTAGAAAGCCTTGCAATACTTTCGCCATATCCGTTACTATCCTTGAAAGGCTCTGAAAAATGCTTTGCAACAAGAAGTGCAAAGTTGGTATTCTCTGTCTGCTTCTCAGCTCCCTCATAGCTATGTCCGTTTACAGTTACTATTCCATTTGTGTTCTCATTAACAACGATTCCATTAGGATTCATACAGAAGGTACGGACAAGATCCTCGAACTTTTCTGTTCTGTATACAATCTTGCTTTCATACAACTCATCTGTAAGATGGGCAAATATAACTGCTGGAAGTTCAACACGTACACCAATATCTACACGATTGGATTTTGTTGGAATATCTAAATCTTTACAGACGTTCTCTATCCACTTACTGCCGCTTCGTCCTACTGAAACGATACATTTGTCGCAGTCCATATGCTCATCCTTATAGAATACCCTGTATCCACCATCTATGACCTCAATATTACTTACAGGTGTGTTAAAGTAAAAGTCAATATGGTCTTTCATTTCATCGTACATGTTTTTAAGAACAATATAATTAATATCAGTTCCCAGATGCCTTACAGAAGCATCAAGAAGCTTTAGCTTATTCTGCATACATAGTGTTTTAAACTTGGTTCCAGCAGTTGAATACATGTGTGTTTCTTCACCACCATGTGAGGTATTGATTGTATCAACATACTTCATAAGTTCAATAGCCTCGTCTCTTCCGATATACTCGTAAAGCGTTCCACCAAAATCATTCGTAATATTATATTTTCCATCAGAAAATGCTCCTGCTCCTCCAAAACCATTCATAATAGCACATGTTGGACACTTAATACACGATTTAATCTTCTTGCCATCTATAGGACACTTTCTTTTCTCTAAAGTATTTCCCTCCTCAAACACAGCCACCTTAAGCTTTGGTGACTTTTTCATAAGCTCATATGCTGAGAATATCCCACCTGGACCTGCTCCTATTATTATTACATCATATTTATCACTCATACTATACCTCATTTCCACATAACTAAACTTTACAATATTAGCTGCAATCAATCTTTTTGCTCCTGCTTTTTTATAGCCTCATTAAGATTATTTTCTATCTTTTCAAGTGTAACACACATGCTTTTAAGCTCATCCTCTGATATATTCTTACAGAATACGTCTTCTGCCATATTAAATAAATCCGACACCTTATCTGCCTTTATTTCTCCCTCCTTAGTAAGCTTTATCATCCACGAACGCCGGCACTCTGGATTACTCTCTCTTATTATAAGCCCCATCTTCTCCAACCTGTCAAGTGTTCTTGACATAGTAGTTACATCTATCAGGCAGACATCGGACAGCTCTCTTTGTGTCATCTGTCCACCTTTTTTTAATTCATATAATATTCTTGGCTGTCCCTGTCCTACTGTTAATCCCATATCTATAAAATAAGGTCTTAAAAGTCTTCTTCTTAGCATTTCCACATCAAAAAGATAATGCCTTACCTCTCCATATTTCATACTACTCCTCATTTCTTTGCATATTTTTACACATATCAGTTAAATACTACTAATAATCATCAGATTATAACAATCTGAAATCTTTAACTAAGCTCAAACTGTCCTGTATACAGCTGATAATATCTGCCTTTTTGTTCAAGCAGCTCATCATGACTTCCTCTTTCTATAATCTGTCCTTTTTCAAGCACCATTATAGCCTTTGAGTTTCTGACCGTAGATAATCTGTGTGCTATTACAAATACCGTTCTTCCCTCCATGATAGCATCCATGCCTTTTTCTATCAACCCTTCAGTTCTAGTATCCACTGAGCTTGTAGCCTCGTCAAGTATAAGCACCGGTGCCTTTGCTATCGCTGCCCTTGCTATGGCAAGAAGCTGCCTCTGTCCCTGTGATAAGTTGCTTCCATCGGAATAAAGCATGGTATTATATCCATTTGGAAGACGTCTTATGAATGAATCTGCATTGGCTATTAAAGCTGCATTTCTAACCTCTTCATCAGTTGCATCCAGTTTTCCATACCTTATATTATCAGCTATTGTTCCTGTAAACAAATGTGTGTCCTGGATAACCATGGCAAGTGATTTTCTTAAGTCATCCTTCTTAATATCCTTTATGTTTATGCCATCGTAGGTTATTGAGCCTGACTGTATATCATAGAATCTGTTTATAAGGTTAATGATCGTTGTCTTTCCAGCACCGGTCGAGCCAACAAATGCTATTTTCTGCCCCGGCTTCGCATAAAGAGTGACATCATTTAATATAGTTTTTCCTGGAACATATCCAAACACAACATTTTTAAATCTTACGTCACCACGCAGCTCAACCAGATAAGAATCTGAATTCCAATAAGTATTAAGCTCTGCTGGCACCTTCCATGCAAATACACCCGTATACCCACTACATTCTGTAAGACTTCCATCAGCATTCTTAACTGCGTTACAAAGTGTTACGCTGCCTTCATCAATCTCTGGTTTTTCATCCATCATATCAAATATACGTTCTGCACCTGAAAGTGCTGATAACAGAAAATTGACCTGCTGTGTAAACTGATTAAGCGGCATGGCACTCTGACGTACATATATAAGATATGATGACAGACTTCCAAGATCCATAAGTCCTTTAAGCGTAAATAAACCACCCACACATGCTGATATCGCATAATTAAGATATGACAGGCTTACAATAGTTGGAATCATCATTCCTGCAAAAGCAAGTGCATTAGTAGACTCTTTCCTGAAACTTTCATTCATCTCACAAAACTTCTCAAAATTCTTTTGTTCATGGTTGAACACCTTTTCAACCTTCTGTCCTGCCATCATCTCCTGTACAAAGACATTAATCTTACCCAGCTCCTCCTGCTGCCTGTTAAAATATTTCTTGCTATGTTTACTGTTAAACTTAATAAAGAAAAACATGATAACAAGAAACACAATAACTATAACTGATAATCTAACACTTAAAACCATCATCATGATAAGAGTGCCAAAAAGCATTATAAAGCTCTGAATTATCATAGCGAAACTGTTATTCATAGCTTCTTGTACAGTATCCACATCATTGGTAAATCTGCTCATAAGCTCACCATGTGTATGAGCGTCAAAATATTTTAAAGGAAGCTTCTGTACATGTGCAAAAAGATCATTTCTTATATCCTGTATAACCTTCTGTGATACCTTTACCATAATGCGGTTATAGCCAAATGTACACAAAGCCCCGCAGGCATACATAACACCCATGGCAATAACTGCCTTAAGAAGTCCTTCCATGTCTCCCGGTACTATAAAATGATTTACAACTGGTTTTACAAGATATGTGCCTGCCACATTCGCTCCTGCACTTATCAGCACAAGCAGTGCAACAAGCATAAACATCCATTTATAATGACCAAGGTAAACAAGCAGATGCTTTATAGCTTTCTTAGTATCCTTAGGTCGTTTATATCCAACATACTTTGCCATTATAAATCTGCTCCTTCCTTTTGTGATTCATATATTTCCTGATATATCTTATTGGTTCTTAATAATTCCTCGTGTGTTCCTATTGCATTTACACAACCCTTATCGAGTATAATTATCTGATCTGCATGCTTAACAGAAGATATCCTCTGTGCAATAACAAGCTTAGTCATATCAGGAAGCTTCTTTGCAAGTTCTTCCCTTATCCGGCCTTCGGTTGCTGTATCCACAGCACTTGTAGAATCATCCAGTATGAGTACCTTCGGTTTCTTTAATATAGCCCTTGCAATACATATACGCTGCTTCTGTCCACCAGAAACATTGACACCTCCTTGTCCCATCTCTGACTCATAGCCTGCCGGAAGCCTGTCTAAGAATTCATCTACACAGGCTATATGACAAGCTTCATCTATCTCTTCCTTCGTTGCATTTTCATTACCCCAGCGAAGGTTTGATATCAGAGAACCAGAAAACAAGGTATTCTTCTGCAAAACAACAGCAATAGCATCACGCAGATGTTTTACTGGATAATTCTTAACATCCACTCCATCTATACGCACCGTTCCCTTAGTGGCATCATATAGTCTTGGAATAAGCTGTACAAGAGTAGTCTTTGAAGAACCTGTCTGTCCTATGATACCTACTGTCTGTCCTGGCTTTATATGAAATGAAACATCTGAAAGTACGTATTCCTTTGCTTCATTTTTATACTTAAACCACACATGGTCGAACTCTATTTCACCATGCTTAACACTTATATCCTGCGAGTTTTCATCAGTAATGTCGATTTTTTCGTCAAGTACCTCGACTATTCTTGTGGCTGATGCTAAAGAACGTGTCATCATAAGGAATACATTTGACATCATCATAAGTGAATTAAGAATAAGCAGAACATAGCTTAAAAAGCTTGTCAGTTCTCCAATCTTAAGCTGTCCGTTATTAATAAGATGTCCACCAACAAAGAGAATCGCAATAATAGTTCCATACATAACGAACTGCATAGCTGGCATGTTAAGTACTGCTATTCCAAATGCCTTTTCAGATTCTGACTTAAGCTTAGCATTAACATCCTTAAACTTATCTACCTCATACTCTCCTCTGACATATGACTTTACAACCCTTACCGCTGTAAGATTCTCCTGTATACTACGATTAACAAGATCTATAGCATTCTGCATCTTTGCGTACAATGGTCTTACATTCATAATAATTATGATAAGCAAGACCGCAAGTATAGGAAGTGCCACAAAGAATACAAGGGCTAGTGTTCCGTTAATAGTAAATGCTATTGATGATGCAAATATAAGCATAACAGGGCTTCTTCCAAAAGGCCTCATACCAGTTGAAACTGAATTCTGGATATTGGTAACATCACTTGTAAGACGTGTAACAAGCGACGATACCCTGAAATGATCTATATTAGAAAATGAATAAGACTGAAGCTTTTCATATTCTGCCTTTCTTATATTCGCGCCAAGTCCCTGTCCGGCAAGTGCCTGGAATCTGGCGCTCCCTATTCCAAGCACAAGTGCTATAAGCGCACATAAAGCCATCTCAAATCCTTTGACATATATATAATGAGTATCGCCATTGGCCACACCATTATCTATAAGGTCAGCCATGATCATAGGCACCAGAAGTTCAAGCATAGCCTCAACAGCTATACATATAAGTGCCAGATAAGCATATTTTTTATATTGCTTCATATAAGAAAAAATTCTTCTTAGCATTATTAGTCGTACCTCCGATTGTTGTATATGCAACTATTGTAACATCAATTATTGCAATGTCAAGTTTACGATATCTGATTTGTTATATTAGGTTTGCAGCATCAGGTTTGTGATATCAATTTTTGAAATATCAAGTTGTAATATATTATTGACATCTGCATATAAAAATGATAAGGTATAGCCATAATGATTGTTAATTATTTATCAATCTTATTTTATTAGCATAGTTACATCTTGTAATGCTATACAATATACATTTTATTGTCATATGATTACTCATAAGATGTATATAATTATCTAAGAAAAGGGGAACTAATCATGAACAAAGAAAAAGCTTTAGTTGTCGATAACATTCAGTCTCTTGAAGCGCTTATAAGCTCTGTAAAAGAGGCACAGCGCATCTTTTCGACATATTCACAGGAACAGGTTGACAAGATATTCACCGCTGCCGCCCTCGCTGCTAATAAGGCAAGAATACCTCTTGCCAAGATGGCTGTTAAAGAAACTGGCATGGGAATAGTTGAAGACAAGGTTATCAAGAATCACTATGCTGCAGAGTATATCTACAACGCATACCGTGATACTAAGACATGTGGTGTCATCGAAGAAGATAAAGCCTATGGCATTAAAAAAATCGCAGAACCTATCGGTGTTGTAGCTGCTGTTATTCCTACAACTAATCCAACATCTACCGCTATATTCAAGACTCTTATTTCATTAAAAACCCGTAATGGTATCATCATAAGTCCACACCCACGTGCTAAGGAAAGCACCATAGCTGCTGCTAAGGTTGTACTTGAGGCTGCTGTTGCTGCCGGTGCTCCTGAGGGTATAATCGGCTGGGTTGATGTTCCAAGCCTTGAACTTACCAACACTCTTATGAAAGAAGCCGATATTATACTTGCAACTGGTGGTCCTGGTATGGTTAAGGCAGCTTATTCATCTGGAAAGCCTGCACTTGGCGTAGGTGCTGGTAACACTCCAGCTATTATTGACAGCACTGCCGATGTTATACTTGCAGTCAATTCTATTATCCATTCTAAGACATTTGATAATGGTATGATATGTGCTTCTGAACAGTCAGTTATTGTTGACTCTTCTGTATACAAGCAGGTTAAAGAAGAATTCACTAAACGCGGCTGCCACTTCCTTAATAAGACCGAGCTTGATAAAGTAAGAAAGACTATCATTATCAATGGCTCGTTAAATGCCAAGATTGTCGGTCAGAGTGCTTATAATATCGGAAAGCTTTCCGGCATAGAAGTACCTGAAAGCACAAAGATTCTCATTGGTGAAGTTACTTCTGTTGACCTTTCAGAAGAATTCGCACACGAGAAGTTATCTCCTGTTCTTGCTATGTATAAGGCAAAGGATTTTGATGATGCCATAAGTAAAGCTGAGCGTCTAATAGCTGATGGCGGATTTGGCCATACTTCTTCTATATATATTAATTCTGCAACTGAAAATGATAAGCTTGCTAAGTTTGAGGAAGCTATGAAGACCTGCCGTATTCTTATTAATACACCTTCTTCACAAGGCGGTATCGGTGACCTTTATAACTTTAAGTTAGCACCTTCTCTTACACTTGGCTGTGGTTCGTGGGGCGGTAACTCTGTATCTGAAAATGTAGGTGTCAAGCATCTTATTAATATAAAGACTGTTGCTGAAAGGAGAGAGAATATGCTGTGGTTTAGAGCCCCTGAAAAGGTATACTTCAAAAAAGGCTGTCTTCCTGTTGCACTTAACGAGGTAAAGACCGTATTAGGAAAGAAGAAAGCATTTATTGTAACAGACCAGTTCTTATACAAGAATGGCTATACTAAGTGCGTTACTGACAAGCTTGATGAACTTGGCATAACACATACAACCTTCTTTAACGTTGCACCAGATCCTACCTTAGAGTGTGCCATTGAGGGAACTAAGGCTATCAACAGCTTTGAACCTGACTGCATCATAGCTATCGGTGGTGGCTCTGCTATGGATGCTGCCAAGATTATGTGGGTTATGTATGAACATCCTGAGGTTGACTTTATGGATATGGCTATGAGATTTATGGATATAAGAAAACGTATATACACATTCCCTAAAATGGGAGAAAAGGCTTACTTTATAGCGATTCCTACTTCCTCTGGTACTGGCTCAGAGGTTACTCCTTTTGCAGTTATTACTGATGAAAAAACTGGCATAAAGTACCCTCTTGCAGATTACGAACTGCTTCCTAAGATGGCCATTATTGATGCTGATATGTGTATGGATCAGCCTAAAGGACTTACAGCCGCATCTGGTATAGATGCACTTACACATGCTCTTGAAGCATATGCTTCTATTATGGCTACAGATTATACTGATGGTCTCGCACTTAAGGCCATGAAGAATATATTTGAATATCTCCCAGCGGCATATGAAAATGGACCTCACGATGCCAAGGCAAGAGAACAGATGGCTACTGCTTCTACTATGGCTGGTATGGCATTTGCCAACGCATTCCTTGGTGTATGCCACTCCATGGCTCACAAGCTTGGCGCTTACCACCATATACCTCACGGCATTGCTAACGCACTTCTTATTACAGATGTAATGCGCTTTAATGCCGCAGAAGTCCCAGCTAAGATGGGAACCTTTTCACAGTATGCTTATCCTCACTGCAAGGAAAGATATGTTGAGTGTGCCAACTTCCTTGGTATTACCGGAAAGAACAATGATGAGAAGTTTGAGAACTTCTTAAAGGCTATTGAGGAGCTTAAAGATAAGGTTGGAATTAAGAAGACCATCAAAGACTACGGAGTTGATGAGAAAGACTTCCTTGCTACACTTGATGAGATGGTTGAAAATGCATTTGATGACCAGTGCACAGGCGCTAACCCAAGATATCCTCTTATGAGTGAGATAAAGGCTATGTATCTTAAGGCTTACTATGGGAAATAGAATTAGTGTAAAAATAGAATTAACTTGAAAATAGAATTAACTTAAAAATTAAATTAGTGTGGAAATAGAATTAGTTTAAAATCAAATCTCCACACAAAGGTTTTTTGTCTGTGCACACCTGACAAAAACCCGTTATGTTAAAAAAGTGCGCAAGAATGGAGGATTATTATGAAAAAATGTATATATAAAGGTGCATTAAAGTCAGTCTATGTTGATAAGGATAAGGCTGAAAAGGTATTTGCACTATCTTACAACAAGTCTGATGTATTATATGAAGCACTTAACACAGCAAGAGTCGAGGATACAGGCCTTGATATACCACGACTTCTTAACGTATCAGTAGTTGATGGAAAGTGGACTATAACAAGCGAATATGCCAAGGGTGAAACACTAAAGGAGCTTTTAGCCAAGCATCCGGAAAATTCTGACGCATATATTGAGGCTATGGTTGATTACCAGATAGCCATAAACAAACACAGCAACCCTCTTCTGGTTGATATGAAAAGCAAACTTGAACGTCAGATAAACGAGCTTAATATTCCTGCTGATACAAAATATGAGCTTGAATCAAGACTTTCAGAGCTTCCTTACCATAAAAAGCTATGCCACGGTGATTACTGCCCTGAGAATATAATTGTTCAGACTGACGATAAGAACCAGATTGTTGCTATTACCGCTGTTGACTGGGTACACGCAACTAAGGGTAATGCTTCTGCTGATGCTGCAAACACCTACCTTACACTCAAACTAAGTGATGAAGCACTTGCTGATAAGTACATAACCATGTTCTGTGAGAAAACATCTACTGATAAGCGTTATGTTGATAAGTGGATGCCTATCGTAGCCGCTGCAAGATTAACTAAGAAAAAACCTGAAGAAAAGGAAATGCTTGAGGCTATGATTGATATATGCGATTTCCAATAGTATGTATTATTATTGTTTGATTCACTTATTCTATTATTCACAGAAAGAATCATAAATTACATTACGAAAAAACAGCTTCTAATATATCAGCATATGATAATTTTAGTAAATAACTTGATAAATAAATTAAACCATGAAGAAACACAGGGGCTTGAGTGCATAGCGCTCAAGCCCCTATTCACTATGTCAATGTACTAATAAATAATCTGGCCTTATATGCAAAATAGTTAATCTGAGTCAAATTTACGCTTCAATATAGTATAGTTATCTATATGAAAAGTCTTTAAACTATCTAATCAATACTTCTGGCATCTTATTAAATCTGCATATCAGTCAGACACCTTTATTACAAAAAACATTTAATTAATGAAACTCACTTAAAAAACAATCAAACACTCCCTACAGGCTTTGTCTTACATTTGCTGCGGCAGCAACCATATTCTTAAGGCTCTTCTCTGTTTCACAAACGCCTCTTGTCTTAAGTCCACAGTCCGGATTAACCCATAGCTTAGCTACATCAATCTTAGTAAGCATAAGCTGTATTGTCTGTGTCAGTTCCTCTACCGAAGGAACCCTTGGTGAATGTATGTCATATACTCCCGGTCCAACCTCTGTCTCGAATTCATTCTCGCGTAAGGCATCCAGAATCTGAAGGTCTGAGCGTGATGCCTCAAACGTAATTACGTCTGCATCCATATCATCTATAGCTGGAATAATATCTGTAAATTCACTATAACACATATGTGTATGAATCTGTGTTTCAGGTTTTACTCCACTTGCCGTAAGCCTGAAGGCTGGTATTGCAAAATCAAGATATTCTGTATTCCAGTCAGATTTTCTTAACGGAAGCTTCTCTCTTAGTGCTGCTTCATCTATCTGTATAATCTTAATTCCATTAGCTTCAAGATCCAGCACCTCATCTCTTATTGCAAGTGCAATCTGTGATATAGCTTCCTTTATAGTAATATCCTCTCTTGGGAATGACCATTTAAGTATTGTTACAGGTCCTGTAAGCATGCCCTTCATAAGCTTATCTGTAAGTGACTGTGCATATACTGACCAATCCACAGTAATTGGCTTCTTGCGGTATACATCTCCCCATATTACAGGAGGTTTAACACATCTTGTACCGTAAGATTGTACCCAGGCTTTTTCTGTAAATATAAAGCCTCCAAGCGACTCGCCAAAATATTCAACCATATCATTTCTTTCAAATTCACCATGCACAAGTACATCAAGTCCAATTTCTTCCTGCCATTTTACGCATTCAGCAATCTTTCTTTTATTGAATTCTTCATATTCCTGTTTTGTAATCTTTCCTTTACGAAAAGCAGAACGGTTGGCCTTTACATCCTTCGTCTGTGGAAATGAGCCTATCGTAGTTGTAGGAAGTTCTGGTAAAGCAAACAGCTTTTTTTGTATTCTCTGTCTTTCATTTCTTGCTGGAAATCTTATGTAATCCTGTTCCTTAACCTCTGATAATCTCTTCTTTACCATTTCATTATTGCAGTCCCTTACGCTTGAAAAAAGCTGTTTGTTGGCATTTAAATATTCTTGAGCGGTTATGTCTCCACTTAATGTAGATTCACTTATTTTACTTATTTCCTTCAGTTCTGTAAGCTTTTCTTCTGCAAATGCAAAATAATCAAGATATACAGCAGATAATTTGGTTTCATTTTTTAATGTATATGGAACGTGCTGTA
>OGIB01000722.1_pt1 | contig 14412 bp, 13 predicted proteins | sample 1571691 | NCBI WGS metagenome assembly OGIB01 (sample SAMEA2582058, study PRJEB24529) | metagenome | biome: Human gut stool | place: China | collected 2011
CCATCCAGAAGCAAGAGTAAAGCGTTTTTTGACCAAAGCGGTGGGTACCGTAAGGACTGCCGCTTTGGTCTTTTTTGCTTTTGCGGGGATTTTTGCGCCCGATATTTTACAAAAAATTCACGCTGGCAGGGTTGCCGCCGCATACCGGATGTGCTATGATGAGGTGCAAAATTTGAAGCGGAGCGATGGATTTTGATTTGTCGAGCTCGCGGAATCAGGAGGAACTACCCATGCAGAAGAATTATGTACAGGAAATTCTGAGCATCATTCACAGCGGTCTGCCCAAGGCAGAGCTGGCCGAAAAACTGTCTGATTACCATGAAAAGGATCTGGCGGATGCGTTGGAGGCACTGACCCCCGCCGAACGTCAATCGCTCTATTCCATTCTGGGCGTGGATACTGTTGCCGAGATCTTTACTTATCTGGACGATGCCGAGCCGTACCTGAAGGAGCTGCCCAGCCACGAGGCCGCCAAGGTCATTTCCAACATGGACTCGGACGATGCGGTGGACGCACTGGAGGATCTTGACGATACCGATAAAAACGAGATCGTCAACAAGCTGGACAAAGACTCGGTTGAAGATGTGAAGATGCTGCTCTCGTATGACGAGGATGAGATCGGCAGTAGAATGACAACCAACTACATCTCCATCAAAAACGATATGACCATCCGGCAGGCGATGAGCGAGCTGGTGAAACAGGCCGGAGAAAACGATAACATCTCCACGCTGTATGTGGTGGACGAAAACGAGCACTTCTATGGTGCAATCGACCTGAAAGACCTCATCATTGCACGTGCAGAGGAAAGTCTGGAAAGCCTGATCGTCCGCTCTTATCCCTACGTCACAGACCGGGAGCAGATCAGCGATTGTATCGACCGCATCGTGGACTACGCGGAGCGCAGCCTGCCGGTGCTGAACGATGCCGGCAAGCTGGTGGGCATCATCACATCGTCCGATGTGGTCGAGCTGGTCGATGATGAGATGGGCGATGATTACGCAAAGCTGGGCGGTCTGACCGGCGAGGAGGATCTGAACGAAAGCGTTTTTGAAAGCGTGAAAAAGCGTCTCCCGTGGCTGATCGCGCTGCTGTTCCTCGGGATGCTGGTCTCCTCGGTCGTCGGCGCGTTTGAATCGGTGGTAGCGGTGCTGCCGGTGGTCATCTGCTTCCAGTCCATGGTGCTGGATATGGCCGGTAACGTCGGTACCCAGTCGCTGGCGGTGACCATCCGTGTGCTGGTGGACGAAAACCTGACCCTTTCCAAAAAGCTGCAGCTGCTCTGGAAGGAGACTCGCGTGGGTCTTTTGAACGGTGCCATTCTGGCCGTGATGGCCTTGGGCTTTCTGGGCTGCTACATCCACTTTTTCAAGGGCTACGTCTGGACCTCGGCCTTTTTGCTGTCCGGCTGCGTCGGGCTGTCGCTGATCGTGTCCATGGTCATTTCCAGTCTGGTGGGCACGCTGATCCCGATGCTGTTCCACAAGATCCATATCGACCCGGCGGTTGCCTCCGGCCCGCTGATCACCACGATCAACGATCTGGTGGCGGTTGTGGTCTACTATGGCCTTGCCATGGTCGTGCTGATCGATCTGTTCCACCTTGCATAACGGGTGCATCAAAAAGGGCGATCCCTCCGGGGAACGCCCTTTTTGTTGTGCAAACTTTTGCTAACAATGTTAATATGTCCTAACATCGTCAGAAAATATTGAAAAAACCCGAAAGCGTGCTACAATACAAAGATAAAGAGCCCGCCCCGCTCCGGGCGCGGGTACACAGATGGAAAATACAGAAACGAGGGGTAAATATGTTTGATACAAAAAAGCTTGCACTGTTTTTGGGCGGTGTGGTGTTCGGCTCTGCCGGTTTCAAGGTGCTGTCCAGCAAGGACGCTAAAAAGGTCTACACCCAGACCACTGCAGCGGTGCTGCGGATGAAGGATTGCACCATGCAGACCGTGAATAAGGTGCAGGAAGAGGCCGGCGATATCCTTGCCGATGCAAAGGCCATCAACGAGAGCCGCGCCGCCGAGGCTGCACAGGAGGTCATCGAGGATACGGCTGAAGAAGAGCAGCCCGCAGAGCAGACTGCACAGTGATACAACGCAGCGGAGCCGCCCTTGGGCGGCTCTTTTTTACGCAGAGGAGTAAGAAAAGCAATGAAATGTACGATCTTACATGAAGGCAGGGGACGGATGCGGGTGCACGTCTGCGCCGTGCGCATGACCCTGCACCGGGCAGATGTGCTGGAAGCCTACCTGAACGGGCAGGATAACATCCAGAAAGCCACCGTCTACGAGCGCACCGGAGATGTGGTGCTGACCTACCGGGGCAGCCGGAAGGACGCTGCCGCCCTGCTGGCGGCCTACCGCTTTGACAACGAAGAACTGGAGGTGCTGGTTACCTCCCGCGACAGCCGGAAGATCAATCAGGAATATCAGGAAAAGATGGTCAGCCTTGTGGCAGGCAGGGCGTTCCGCAAAATGTTCCTGCCCGCGCCCATCGCGGCGGCGTATACGGTGTGGCGCTCCATCGCCTTTGTCTGGAAGGGCGTCCGCTGCCTGCTGCACCGCAAGCTGGAAGTAGAGGTGCTGGATGCGCTCAGCATCACCGCCTCCCTTCTGCGGGGGGATTACAGCACCGCAGGCTCGGTGATGTTCCTGCTGACGGTGGGCAGCCTGCTGGAGGAGTGGACGCGGAAAAAGAGCTTGGACGACCTTGCCCGCAGCATGGCGCTGAACGTGGATAAGGTCTGGGTGCGCACCCCGCAGGGCGAGGTGCTGGTGCCGCTGACCCGCATTCACGCCGGGGATGAGGTAGTGGTGCGCTCCGGCAACATGATCCCGCTGGACGGCACGGTGCTGGAAGGCGAAGCCATGGTGAACCAAGCCGCCCTCACCGGAGAATCTATGCCGGTACGCAAGACCACCGGTGCCACCGTCTACGCCGGAACAGTGGTGGAAGAGGGCGAGTGCGTCCTTGTGGCCAAGGCAGAGGGCGGTGCCAACCGCTACGATAAGATCGTGGCCATGATCGAGGAATCGGAAAAGCTCAAGTCCGGTACTGAGAACCGGGCTTTGCTGCTGGCCGACCGTCTGGTGCCGTGGTGCCTTGCCGGTACGGTGGCTACCTACGCCTTTACCCGCAATGTCACCCGCGCCATCTCCATTTTGATGGTGGACTTCTCCTGTGCTCTGAAGCTTTCCATGCCGCTGGCGGTGCTCTCTGCCATGCGGGAGTGCGGGGAATACCACATCACCGTAAAGGGCGGCAAGTATCTGGAAGCGCTGGCAAAGGCGGACACCATTGTGTTCGATAAGACCGGCACCCTCACCCGCGCCACCCCGCAGGTGGTGCAGGTAGTGCCTTTCTCCGGCTGTGAGGAGCAGGAGGTATTGCAGCTTGCCGCCTGTCTGGAAGAGCATTTCCCCCATTCCATGGCAAACGCCGTTGTCCGTGCTGCCAGAGAGCGGGGTATCTCCCACGAGGAGATGCACTCCGAGGTGGAGTACATCGTGGCGCACGGCATTGCCAGCCGGGTGGGCGGCACGCGGGTGGTCATCGGCAGCGCCCACTTCATTTTTGAGGACGAGGGCTGCACCATCCCGGCAGGGGAACAGGCAAAATTCGATGCGCTGGACCCCCAGTATTCCCACCTGTATCTGGCAGCTTCCGGGGTGCTGGCGGGGGTCATCTGCATCGCAGACCCCCTGCGCCCGGAGGCGGCACAGGTGCTGCATAAGCTCCGGAAGCTGGGCATTGCCCAGACGGTCATGATGACCGGCGACAGCGACCGCACTGCCCGCGCCATTGCGGCGCAGGTGGGGGTGGACCGCTGCTTTGCGGAGGTGCTGCCGGAGGATAAAGCCGCCTTTGTCCGTGACGCCAAAGCCGAAGGACATACGGTGGTGATGATCGGCGACGGCATCAACGATTCGCCCGCTTTGTCGGCGGCAGATATCGGCATCGCCATCCATTCCGGTGCCGCCATCGCCCGGGAGATCGCAGATGTGACCATCCGTGCGGATAGTCTGGAAGAGCTGGTGACCTTAAAAGCCATTGCCAACGCCCTGCAAAAGCGGGTGGGCAGCAATTACCGCTTTGTCCTCAGCTTCAACTCCGCGCTCATCCTTCTGGGTGCTCTGGGTATCCTGCCCCCGGCTACCAGCGCAATGCTGCATAACCTTTCCACCCTTGGCATTAGCCTGCGCAGCATGACAGACTTGCTGGAGCAGAAGCCTTTACCGTGAAAATGGAACGCCGGAGCGTCCGCAGACGCTCCGGCGTTCCGAAATTATAAATAGCTTTTCCGCTGAAAATGTCCAGAGCATAGCGGAGGGCATTCAAAATCGTCTTAGCCAAAAGGGAGGCGCTGCACGATATTGTGCGGCGGCCTCCCTTTTTTTGTTTCAGATAAACCGGCAGAAGCCCAGCCAGCAGCCCAGCAGGAAAAAGAGCAGCGCCTTGCCCAGCACCGGCAGCCACGGGCGCTTGCACAGCGCCAAATCCCACCGGTGGATGTTCTGCTTGGGGCAGGTGCCCACGCAGGCTTCACAGGCGATGCACTCCCCGCTGCGCAGGCTGCTTTCCTCCAGCTTCAGGCACACCGGGCACTGCTGCTTGCAGGCATTGCAGCCCGGAATGCAGCCCTCGCTCTGCCGGTGCAGCCGTGCAAAGGGCAGCACCGGCAGCAGGGCGAACACCGCACCCATGGGGCAGAGGAACTGACAAAAGAACCGGGGCTGCACTGCCATGCCCAGCAAAATAAGCACAAGCAGCGCAATGCCCACGCCGAAGCCCTCCGGCGGCAGACGCAGTGCCGTCAGGCGGGAAAACACCTCCCACGGGCTTGCGCCGGTCAGCAGCTTTTCCTGCCGGGTCACATACAGCGCCACCAGTCCTGCCAGCAGCAGATATTTGACCTTCTGCCCCCAAAGCACCGCCCGCTCCGGCAGACGGAGCGGCTTTTTGCGGTGGAACAGCTTTTTCTGGACAAGCCCGGACAGCGCCCAGACGGCATCGCCCAAGCTGCCAAAGGCACAGGCGTACCCGCAGAAAAATCGGTCGAACAGTAACGTGAAGCCGCACAGCCCCAGCAGGGAAAGCGTGAAGCTGTCCGCTGTAAGTACCTCGCCCGCACCGATGTGCAGAAAGAGCTGCTTTACCCCGGAGAACCCGGCCACGAATGCGCCCGGCATGGACACAAAGAAGAACAGCTGCACCCCGGCGCGCAGCCATGTACGGCGCTTTTTGTCCCGCTGACGCTGCTGCGCCGCCGTCAAAGGCTTTGTCTGTGTTTTTTCCATCATCCTGCCGCCTTTCCCAGTGCGTCCTCTACTGCACCGATGAGACCTTCTGCCGTAAGGGTAGCGCCGGAAACGGTATCCACCTCGGCAGACTGTACTGCCAGCATCTCGTCCAGCAAAGGCAGCGCCTGTTTATAGTAGGGTTTATCCTCACCGGAGGCGTCCAGCACCGCAATATCGGTCATTTTTCCGCTTTGGATGGTCACCGACACCCGGATGACATCGCCAAAACCAAAGGCGCTGCCCTCATAGGTGCCGTCCCGGTAGCCGCTCTGGCTCTGCTCTGCCTGTGCTGCGCTCTGCGCCTGCAAAACGGAAGCGTTGTAGGCTTCCACCTCGGCAATTTCCTGCTTGCGCTGGCTTACCGCCGCAGCCCGGACCAGCGCCACCTGCTGGTATTGCCACAGTACACCCAAAATCAGCAGCAGATTCACCGCCCGGAGGAGAAAATTCTTGTATTTCATTCCGCTGCTCCTTCCGTTTCAGGTTCGGTTTCGATCTCTTCGGGCGGCAGCGCCGCCTCGGATGTCGGCAGCACCTCCGCAGAAGATGCCGGTTCCGGTTCAGAATCGTCCGGTGTTTCTGCCGGGAAAAGCTGCTGCCATACTTCCTTGAACCACGCGGAAACGGTGCGCTTTTCCTCCGGCTGCACCACCTCCACGGTGGGCGCAGTGACCGGCGTTTCCTCGGGTTCCGGTGCTTCGGACGGTGCGGCTTCTTCTGCCGCTTCTTCCAAGGCTGCCTGCTCCGGGTCGGCTTCCTCTGCCGGGGCAACCGCCGCCTTTGCCAGTGCCAGCTTGACCGCGTTCAGGATGCCGCTGGAGGAGTAGGTGGCACCGGAAACGGCATCCACATTGGGGCTTTGCCCCTCCAGAATGGCGGGGATGACCCGCTTTGCCCGGGAAAGATATTCCTCCTCGTCCTCGGCGCTCAGAACCGTGATATCGGTGATCTTATCCTCTGCCACCGTGACCTGCACTGTAATTTTGCCCTCAAAGCCTATGGCTTCGGCGGTGTAGATGCCGTCAAGGTAGGTGGAGGGTGCTGTGAATTCCTCCACCACCAGCGGTGCGGCAGGCTTCGGCTGCGGCGGCAGGGGATTATTCACCACCTCGCCGGTCAGGGCGTTCTGCACCGCGCCCAGAATGCCCCGGCTGGTGTAGGTGGCTTCGGAAACGGCATCCACCTCCCAGCTCTGGGCATCCACTACGGCGGTCAAAAGCCGCTTGGCGCGCCGTAGAAACTGCTTTGTCTCGTGGGAAGCGTCCAGGACCTCCACCTCCGTGATGCTGCCGTTTTCCATGGTGACCTGCACCCGGACGGCACCGCCGTAGCCCCGGGAAGAGCCGACGTAAACGCCATCGGCATAGGGCAGCTTGGGCAGGGCTTCTTCCTCCGCTTCAACGGAAGCGGCTTCCACCGGCTGCTCCACCACGGCTGTCAGTTTTTCCGGCACGGCAGCCAGCACCGGCACAGTGCGGGGCAGGGCAAAAAGCACGGCTGCCGCTGCCGCCACCGCTGGGAGCAGCTGCACCAGTGGCAGCAGTGTGTTGCATCGTTTTTTGTTCATTCCAACTCCTCCTGACACGGAAAAGCAAGGCCGCCTGCATAAAGCGACCTTGCTTTTTGGGTGTTCTGTTTTTTGCCGGATCAGGCAGCTTTCAGGTTCTGCACGGCATCGGTCAGGTGGGTCACCTGCTCCAGTGCAGCGGCCTTATACAGGGTCTCGCGGCTCAAAAGCTCCACGCTCTCGGCCAGCTCGGTCTCCAGATCGGCATAGCTGGCTGCGGTATAAGCGGCCTTTGCCTTGCTCTGCGCCTCAGTGACCACAGCCTGCAGGGCGGCGCGGTCGGCATCGCTTGCCAGCTCGTGCTTGGCAAGGTTCTCGGCAGTGGTCTGGAACTTGACCACCGTGTCAGCGTAGCCCAGTGCACGGATGGTGATGGTCCAGTAGCCGGTGCCGTCAGTGCCCTCCGGCAGCTGGCAGCGGGCGGAATCGCTCAGACCCAGCTGGATGCCCATGGACTTGTGCATCCAGTTGTCGGCTGCAAACTTGGTGCCATAGGAGGCCTTGGCGTGGGTGTAGGTGCTGTCATTGCCGTAGTAGGTCCACACCACAGACTGCATCCGGGAGCCCAGCTCGCCGTAGTTGCCGTTCAGGTCCACACGGATAAACTCGCCAAAGCTGCCCACGTCGCTTCCGCTGCGCAGGTTCACGGTAAGGCCCTCGGCAGCCTTCTGGACGGCTTCTGCCAAGCCGGAGCCGGTGCCGGTGTGTGCGGCAGAGAAGGTGTAGCCATCGCCGTTTTTAGTTGCGTACTTCAGGCCGTTGGTGTTTTTGTCCACCGCAGCGGTCAGGGCGTAGGCGGTCAGGTTCTTTTCAGAGTAGCCGCCCACCAGCTGGCCGCCGTTTTCCACAACGGTGTACTTGGAGCAGAAATCTGCAAGGTCGCTGGTAGCCACGCGCACCGGCACATACTTGGTGCCCAGCACCTCGTAGTGGTCCATCCGCACGGTGGAGCCGTCGGCCTTGGTAATGGTGCCGCGGTTCCAGCCCACGGTGGTGCCATCGGTCAGATAGATGGTCTTGCCATCGTCCGACCAGTGGGAAACGGTGTAGCTGCTGCCGTCCTTGGCGTAGATGACAGCAGTGCTCTGGAAGCTGCCGCGGTGCAGACCGTGGTTGACGGTTGCGCGGGAGACCGCGTCAAACGCGCCAAGGTCCTGCTCCTCGTGGCTGTCCAGCTGTGCAGAGGCGGCAGTGCTCCCGGCAGCATAGACCTTCTCGTTTGCCCAGTACTCGTCCCAGGTCAGGGCAGCATAAAGATAGGTGTACTTCTTGCCCAGCAGAAAATCGAAAAAGCTGTTTTCCTCCTCGGCGGGGGCTGCTGCAAGGGCAGTAGCGGTCAGCAGGCTGAACGCCATAGCCGCCGACAGCAGCAGGGAAAGAAATTTCTTTGTTCTCATGAAAAATGCTCCTTTCATCACGATGACAGAAAAGCACTGCCATGTAGTTAGCTGAACCTAACATTGCGCGCAAAGAAAAACCTGCGGGGCAAAGCCCCTCAGATGGTTAGGGTAAGCTAATTGACGGAAATTAAGATAACACGCATACAAAGGGATGTCAAGAAAAAGCAGGTATGTTTATTCAAACAAACTTTTTGGGGCGGGACAGGGAAAAGCAGTTGCGGCACGTCATCTTGTAGAGCAGTGCTTTTGCGGCTTGTACTTTGCCCCCTACGGGCAAAAGAAAAAGCGACGACCCGTGCAGGTGGGTCATCGCTTTTCTCGTCCCTTGCGGGACAGGCAGGGTAAATGATAAGAAGGTAAATGAAGAAAATAGCAAGGTTAAAAACAAAAGCGTGTGCAGAGCCGAAGTTGCCGCTCCAAAGAGAAGATGTATCCAAGTTTCGCTTTTGTTGGATACAACATACCACTTTAGAACAGAAATTGCAAGAGTTTTTTTAAAATTTCTCCCCAAAAATACGCGGGAAATCGCATTTTTGTAGAAACGCACAAATTTTACGGAAAGTTCCCGGCAAACTGACGAACAAGCATAAAAACGGAAAGCCTGCCGGAAAACCGTGCAGGATACCTTTATAAAACCGGCAGGCAATGGGAGATGGGTTTGGAAAGCGGATTTTCGCGGGATGTAGCCTGCACCGCTTTACAAGCAGCCGGTGGTGTGTTAAGATGGACACATCTGCTGCAACCGGAAGAATGCACGCGCCGGGCAGCGGTGGCGTACCGGGAAAAGTGCCCGGCGCCGGGAGGGGAGAAACGAATGACAAAGCTACTGCATGGCAATGAAAAAAGCAGCCTGACCGGCGGGCGGGAGCCGCTGTTCAGCCAGAAGGAACTGCTGGTACTGGCCATTCCGCTGCTGGTGGAGCAGCTGCTGGAAGTGACGGTGGGTATGGCCGACACCATGATGGTGTCCCGCTGCGGCGAGGCAGCCATTTCCGGTGTCAGTCTGGTGGATATGATCAATAACCTTATCATCGTGCTGTTTGCGGCGCTGGCTACCGGCGGCGCGGTGGTGGTAAGCCAGTATCTGGGCGCAAAAGAGCGCGGGAATGCCGACAAAAGCGCCGGTCAGCTGCTGCTGCTCAGCGGCTTGTCCGGTGCGGTGATCGGCGCGGTATGCTTTGTGCTGGCACGCCCCATGATCCGGCTGTTCTACGGCTCTATTGATACCGATGTGCTGGACGCGGGCGTGAAGTATCTGCAGATCATCGCCCTCAGCTACCCGTTTCTGGCGCTGTACAACGGCGGTGCGGCACTGTTCCGCAGCATCGGCAACTCCAAAATCTCCATGCAGATCAGCTTTCTGATGAACATCATCAACATCGTGGGCAACGCGGTGTGCATCTTCGGCTTTAAAATGGGCGTGGACGGCGTAGCATGGCCCAGTGTAGTGTCCCGCGTGGTGGCTGCGGCGCTGATCCTGCGCAAATGCTACCGGGAGGATGCGGTGCTTACCGTGCCCAAGACCCTGCGGCTGGATGGCGGCATGGCAAAGCGCATTCTGGGCATCGGCATTCCCTCAGCCTTTGAGAACAGCCTGTTCGAGGCCGGGCGCATTCTGGTGGTGAGCATGATCTCCACCTTTGGCACAGTGCAGATCGCAGCCAACGCCGTGGCAAACAATCTGGACGGCATGGGCGTCATCCCGGGCAAGGCCATCAGTCTGGCCATGATCACGGTGGTGGGGCGGTGCATCGGCGCCGGCGACCATGAGCAGACCGTTTACTACACCCGCAAGCTGATGCTGTGGGCTTACATCACCATGGGGCTTTCCAATGGAGCGATCTTGCTGTTCCTCCGGCAGCTGGTGGGCATCTACGCCCTTTCCGGCGAGACGATGGAGCTGGCCATCACGCTGGTCACCATCCACGCGGGCTGCGCCATTATCTTCTGGCCGCTGTCCTTTGTGCTGCCCAACGCCCTGCGCGCGGCAAACGACGTGAAATTTACCATGGTGGTGTCCATCCTCAGCATGGCATGCTGGCGGCTGGGCTTCAGCTATCTGCTGTGCGTCCGCATGGGCTGGGGCGCTGTGGGTGTGTGGGTGGCTATGGTCATCGACTGGACCTGCCGCGTGACCTGCTTTGTGCTGCGCTTCCGCAGCGGCGCATGGAAAACAAAATATCAGGCATAACAATAAGGAGAAAAGCATGAAACTGATCAGCTGGAACGTGAACGGCCTGCGCGCCTGCCTGACCCACGGCTTTGCCGAGAGCTTTGCCGCGCTGGACGCGGACATCTTCTCGGTGCAGGAAACCAAGATGCAGCCGGGACAGGCAGATTTTGCGCCGGAGGGCTACACCGAATATACCTACTCTGCCGAGAAAAAGGGATACTCCGGCACAGCCTGCTGGTGCAAAACCGCACCGCTGGCGGTGACCACCGGCATCGGGCTGGAACAGCACGACCACGAGGGACGGGTGCTGACGCTGGAATACCCCGGCTTTTATCTGGTAAACTGCTACACCCCCAACAGTCAGGATGGACTGAAGCGGCTGGACTACCGCATGGAGTGGGAGGATGCTTTTCGGGCGTACCTGCTGGCACTGGACGCAAAAAAGCCGGTGATCCTGTGCGGCGATTTGAACGTGGCGCACACCGAGATGGATATCAAAAACGCCAAGACCAACCGCATGAGCGCAGGCTTTACCGATCAGGAGCGCGCCAAAATGACCGAGCTGCTGGCGGCAGGTTTTGCGGACAGCTTCCGGGTGGTGCACCCGGACGAGGTGAAGTACAGCTGGTGGAGCTACCGCTTCCACGCGCGGGAAAAGAACGCGGGCTGGCGCATCGACTATTTTATCGTTTCCCGGCGCATTGCAGACCGCATCCGCGCCGCCGAGATCCACAACGAGATCTTTGGCTCCGACCATTGCCCGGTGGAGCTGCAGATCGACCTGTAATATAAGGAGAAGCCAATGCTGAAAAATTATCTTCTGATCTTCCTTATCTCCATGGTGCCCATCATTGAGCTGCGCGGGGCCATCCCCATCGGGCTGGGCATGGGGCTGCCGGTGCTGCCCACCTACCTTTTGTGCGTGCTGGGCAACATGATCCCGGTGCCCTTCATCTACCTGTTCGCCCGCAAGTTCCTCATCTGGGGCTACCACAAGCCCATTATCGGCCCCATCTGCCGCTTTTGCATCAACAAGGGCGAAAAGGGCGGCCGCGCACTGGAGGCCAAGGCAGGCAAGGGTCTGACCGTGGCACTGCTGCTGTTCGTGGGCATCCCGCTGCCGGGCACCGGTGCGTGGACGGGCACGCTGGCAGCCTCCATTCTGGATATGAAGTTCAAGGATGTGCTGATCGCCTGCATGGGCGGCGTGCTGCTGGCGGGCATCATCATGGGCTTGGCAAGTGCCGGGCTGCTGGGCGCGCTCAGCGGGCTGTTTGCGGCAGGCTGACAAAACGCGGACGCTTTTGTCGTGAAAAATGCCGGTAGCTTTTCCGCCCGGAGTATGTTACACTGGATGATAGTTGTGAAAACCGGGATCTGCTCCCGGTCAGAAAGGACGTTATAGAACATGGATCAGGCACTGAATCAGAAAATTGACGCATACATTGCGGAAAACAAGGAGCAGCTGCTGCAGGACATTGCAGCGCTGGTCGCCATCGACAGCGTAGAGGGCACCCCGGAGGAGGGCGCACCCTTCGGCGCAGGCCCCCGGGCAGCGCTGGACAAGACGCTGGAGCTGGCAGCAGGCATGGGCTTTGCCACCCGCAACTGCGAAAACTACATCGGCTATGCCGAACTGGCCGGTGCAGACCCTGAAAAATATCTGGCTACCATCTGCCATGTGGACGTTGTGCCCGTGGGCAACGGCTGGACGGCAGACCCCTTTAAGATGCGCATTCAGGACGGCTGGCTGCTGGGACGCGGTGTCGCGGATGATAAAGGCCCGATGATCGTTACTCTGTACGCGCTGAAGTTCCTCAAGGAGCAGGGTTACCAGCTGCGCTACCCCATCCGTGCCATCGTGGGCGATAACGAGGAGACCCACATGAACGATGTGAAGTACTATCTGGAAAACTACCCCGCCCCGGTGTTCTGCTTTACCCCGGACGCCGAGTTCCCGGTGTGCAACGGCGAAAAGGGTCACTTCGGCGGCAAGATCGTCAGCCCGGTGTGCAACGGCGTCATTGCAGAGTTTGAGGGCGGTGTAGCCAACAACGCTGTGCCGGACCGCGCCAGCGCTCTGGTCAAGACCGATATCCGCAAGCTGAAGAACGCCCCCAACATCACGCTGGAGCCGGAAGGGGACGGCGTGCGGGTGCGCGGCTGGGGCAAGTCCGGCCACGCCGCTATGCCGGAGGGCACGGTGAACGCCATCGGTCTGGTGGTGGATTATCTGCTGGATAACGGCCTGTGCAACGATGCCGAGCGCGCTTATCTGGAAGCGCTGCGCAAACTGCACAGCTCCACCGCAGGCACCGGCCTTGGCATCGACTGCGCCGACGGCCCCTTTGGCCCGCTGACCATTATCGGCGGCCGCATCTATATGGAGGACGGCAAGCTGGTGCAGACCATCGACAGCCGCTTCCCCACCTGCACCAACGGTGAAAAGCTGACCGCACAGGTCACTGCTGCACTGGGCGAGGGCGCAAAGCTGGAGGATGTGGATGCTGCCGAGCCTTTCTACATCGAGGCCGACAGCCCCGCCATCCGCGCCTGCATCGACACCTACAACGAGGTGACTGGCGAGAATGCCACCCCCTTCACCATGGGCGGCGGCACCTATGCCCGCCACTTCCCCTATGCCGTCAGCTTCGGCCCGGAGCATGAGGATGTGAAGCTGCCGGAGTTCGGCGGCCCGATGCACGGTGCCAACGAGGCAGCTCCCATCGACAAGCTGCTGGAGGCCGTCAAGATCTACATTCTGGCGCTGCTGCGTCTGGAAGAGATCGACTTCTGAGGTACGGCATGAACGTGCTTGTCATTGACGGGCAGGGCGGGGGACTGGGACGCCAGCTGGTGGCCGCCCTCAGCGCCCAGTGCCCGGACATCCGGCTGGTGGCCGTGGGCACCAACAGTGTCGCCGCGCAGGCCATGCACAAGGCCGGGGCGCAGCGCGCCGCCACCGGTGAGAATGCCGTGGTGGTGAACTGCCGCAATGCGGATATCATCGTGGGGCCCATCGGCATCGTCATTGCAGATGCGCTGCTGGGAGAGATCACCCCCGCCATGGCCGCGGCAGTGTGCCAGAGTAGCGCCACCCGGGTGCTGATCCCGGTGAACCACTGTGAAAACTATATTGTCGGCGTGCCCGACCAGCCCATCGGCAGCCTTGTAGCTGCCGCCGTGCAGAAGGTGAAAGCCCTCTGCGCCGGAGAAGGTTGCTGAAAATTTCTACAAACGAACAGGCGGCTGTACAAAATGCTGTACAGCCGCCTGTTTAGTTTATTCAGCGCATATTGCTGGTACGGTGCTCCATCAGATAGGTAGCCTGCAGGTCTGCGATGTGCAGTTTGACCGCCAGCGGGTACTTGTCGTAGGCTTCCGAGATGGCAAAGCAGCCGCCCCGGGCAGCATCATCAAAACCGCCCATGTGCCAGCGGATGGCAACTGCTTCTTCCACCTTCAGCTTCATGAACCGCTCGATGAGGAACACGCTCTTTTCGCCGTGACCGTAGGGGAAAAGGTCGTCCACACTGTAAAAAGGCGCTTTCTCCCACTGTCCGGTGGCTTCGTTCTTCACGTTGCGGGTGCCCAGCTTGTAGTAGTTGGCCTTGCACAGATCGTGCAGCAAGGCACAGATGGCGTAGCTCTCCTCGCTTTCGCCCTCGGTGAAAAAGCTGTCGTGCAGCGCGTGGTAGACATTCAGGCTGTGCATACACAGCCCGCCCTCACAGGCTCCGTGGAAACGGGTGGACGCCGGTGCGGTGAAAAAATCCGTCTTTTTGTCCAGCCAGTCCAGCAGCTTTTCGCTGCCCGGGCGGGTGACGTGCTGTTGCCAGACGTCCAGAAACTCTGCGCGGTCACCCCCGCTCACAGCTCCATGTCCTCCAGAATGCCCTTGAGGATGGCCAACTCGTCGTGGCTCAGGGAGATGCCCTTGCCCATGCGGGTGCCGTCCGGGGACCAG
>OGIB01000761.1_pt1 | contig 13941 bp, 10 predicted proteins | sample 1571691 | NCBI WGS metagenome assembly OGIB01 (sample SAMEA2582058, study PRJEB24529) | metagenome | biome: Human gut stool | place: China | collected 2011
GCCCTCTCCGGCATGTATATTACAGGTGTAGTCGCCGGTAAGCACACCCTTCTGCATAGTACCCTGTTCGTGGGTAATGCTGCCGGTAGCGCAGTCCACGCTCCAGGACTCAAAAGTACCGTTCCAGGCACCCATGTCTGCCGGGGTGGCAGCCCGAGGGGTGGCGGTGTCCTGAATGTCCGCCGTCTCAGCTGTTGTATCGGTTCCCGCAGTCGAAGCCGGATCCTCTACCACTGTGGAGGTCACGGTCACCATCCGGATGGTGGATCCTTCCTGACTCAGGAAGCGTTTTGTCTCACTTCCGGTATACCACACTTTGGAAAAACGCTGTCCCTCGCCGGTATATCCCACCTGTGCATAGAATAGCGGCTGTGCATCCCGCTCCAGATAGTAGCTGCGCTGTCCTTCCTTCAGTTTGGGCATCATGGTGGAGAACCAGTCGCCGCTGTCGATGAGATTCACGCTTTCGTCCAGATATTCCGGCAGTTCCAGATCATTTAACATTTCCTGTGCACGGCTGCGGATCTCTTCCGTCTCTTCCTCCAGATTTACACTGAGGCCCTGCAATGTGGAAAATGCATCCGCATCTTCGTAAAGCCGGTAATCCTGTTCCAGCATATCCCGCTGTCTGCGGATATCGCCTGCTCTGCTGTAGGCATCTGCCAGTGCGAGGTAATCTGCTCCGGCGAATTCTCCTTTATTATATTTGGTTTCCAGATTGAGGATCTCCAGCTCCAGATCAGACAGCATCGGCTGTGCTTCCACCGGGGTCACCGCATCCTCTACTTCCTCACCGTTGCCGTCTCCGCAGGCCGTCAGGGAAATGACGAGTACCGTGCTTATGGCCAGTGCCATGAATTTTGTTGCTTTTCTTTTCATCTTTTCGTCCTGTCTGTTCTTATCAATATCTATGATCGTTCTCCGATGGCCGACATCCGGCAGGCTGTTACTGCGCATCGCTGATCAGCTTCCGCAGAAAAGTATCTGCGGCGGATCCCGGCTGGTAAGTTCCCATGTTCAGGACCTGCTCCGCCAGTGCATAAATACTGCGGGCCTGTACCGGTCCGTAGATCGTAATGTCTCTGCCGTCCTTGTTCAATATGATGTATCCGCGGAACGCATATTCCACCTTGTACTGGTTGGCGGGAAGGCCCACCAGCACGGAAGTATAGCGGTATCTTCCGCTCACAGTCTCATAAATGCTGTCCTGACGGGTGCCATCGGCCGCAATTCCGTAGGCAGGTCCGCTGATGACCTTTTCCCCGCCCTTGATCATGGGATAGGAGGCACGGTTGGCATTGTTCATGACCAGCGTTCCGTATTCCTTCAGATAATAGCCGTTTACACCACCGTTCAATAATCTGGCTCTGAGGTCGGTACTGATACCGGTCTTAAAACGGATTCCCGCTTTTCCGGTGATACGGATGGAAAATCCGTGGTAGGTCAGCAGGTCTGTCAGCTCCGGCTGTTCCGTCGCCACATAGGCATTGTTACGGTATTCCAGGGTCCAGACATACATGCCGATAGGCGCACCATTGGCATTATAACGATAGACCACCGCTGCCTGTGCATTTCCGTCCGAAAGGGTAACGATGCGGCGGTTATTCCGCACCTGCGGAGTATAGGCGACACCGTCCACATAGATCGTGGCAGCATCATACCCCGATGGCACCTGCAATACCACGTTGGTAGACGAAGTCGGCATCGGGCAGGGACTTGCCGGCATATTTTCGTAGACCGGGATCTTGAATACAAAGGTATTCTCCAGTGCTCCGGCACTCTCATACAGTTTTTTGATGCTCAGGGCTTCCGTGGTGGGCGCTGAGATGTTCTGCATATACTGGTGGGTATATACCGGGTTGCTGGCTGTGGGGGATACGTTGAATTTCTGTAAATATAAGGTATCCTGGCCCTTCCGTATGTAATTCGCGGAGATCACTTCCGCTCCTCCCAGAATGGAATAGTAGGCGCCCTCCCAATTATGATTTTTAGCATAATTCAATCCATTGATGATCACCTGTTCATTGGTGCTTCCGGAGGCTCCCACATTGAAATAATTATAATACCCTTCATAGCCGGGATAAGTACCGGAGATCAATGGCGATGTGCCCTGTCCCTGTTCCTGCAGCACTCGGGCTGCCAGATGGAACGGACTGACCTGACGGTTCTCCTCCGCACCGATGGCCCAGAAAATGTGATAGAACTTCATAACCGTTCCGGGCGCGTTCTGACTGCTGTTCATAAAAGTTCCCTCAAGGAAATTTTTAACAGCTTCCTCTGTGTGGTAGCTTTCATTGTACGTCAGCTGTTCAAACTGGAAAATAGCATTTTCCTGTAACGCATTTCTCGGATCCATATACAACTTCAGTACATCCTCCGATGCAAAATACCAATTGGGACTATGCTGTCCTTCCTTGCAATAGTCCCCGTAGCTCTTATAAACTAGGCTTTTTCCGCCCTGTAATTCATTATTTACCGCCGTCTGGAAATCCAGTCCCGTATTCTGCCGCACAAAAGTCCAGTTGGGATGCTGCTGTTTCAACGCCTGCAATGCCGGGCGGTAGCTCTCCGGGAACTCTTCGATGTCCGCATAGACGCCCGTGGCATTTTCCTCTGCCAACATCACTTCCGCTCCGGGATTCATGCCATACAGCTCTTCCCATTCCAGAAAACGTTCGTCGGAGCATGCCAGATGATCTCTGGGGATGTATCCTACATAGGTCTTACCGCTGATCTCCGCGGACACTTTTTCCCAGACCTGATAGTCCTCATCCACGGCCACATCCAGGATCTCCACCATCTGTCCGCTGGCTGCGGTGCCTGCGATCGCACTGCTGTTATCCGCTTCCGAGCGGATCGGCAGCTCATCACACAGATAGACCAGTGCCATGACTTCCCGTTCTTCCACGATCTTCTGCAATGCTTCCCCGGCCTCGTCGATCCATGCCTGATCTTCCTCGTCCAGCGCATGGGTCCGGTAAGTATTGCCCTCGTAGGTAAATATGAATGCCACCAGGAGAATGGCTCCCAGAAATGCTAATTTTCTTTTCATGAAACTCAATTCTTTCTTTGAATATGTGTTCTTCATATGTGCTTCAGTTTCTTGTGCAGCACCCGGATCCCCTTCGGTGCTATGGCGAACAGTGTATGATAACACTTATTCTTTTTCGTAAGGTAAGGGTTTCTCATGGCGCGCCACCATCCCTTCCGCAGGCTCTTCACGACGCTGCGGTAGAACGCATTGCCCCCGGTCATCTGTGCTATGGGAATATGCAGCATATAGTCCAGTCTCTGGAAGACACCGAACCGGAAGGCGATCTCCGTCAGCTCCGGGTATCTCGCCTCCACCAGCCGCAGTACCATATCCGCGTTATCGATGTTGTCCGCGAACACTCTGGAGAAGCGGTTTTTATCTCTGGTGTTGCTGTCCGGACGGTAAAATACGTGATAAGTCTGACCCGGAATGCATGCGATCCCGGGAACGATGTTCTCCTCATCCGTCAGCAGCTTCACCAGCAGGTGGAAATCCTCGTTCAGCGCTCCCACCGGGAATTTTCCCTTTGTGAAAAGATCCTTTTGCAACAGCTTGGTACAGAAGGAGCAGTCTCCCCGGTGCATCAGCAGCTCTTTTAAGAAATCCTCTGCCGGGATCACCTGTTCTTCGGATACCGGTTCGCAGATATTCGGTAAGATGTTGCCGTCCTGATCGATCTCATCCCTGCCTGCCTGAGCAATGGACATATGAGTAGTCGCGATCGCCCGGTACAGGTGCTCGTACATATCGGCATCCACATAGTCATCGCTGTCCACGAATCCCACGTATGCTCCGGCGGCCTGTTCCAGTCCGAAGTTCCTCGCGGAAGAGGGACCTCCGTTCTCCTTGTGGAAGACGCGGATACGCGGGTCATTTTCCGCCAGCCGGTCGCACAGCGCCGGGGTGTCATCGGTGGAGCCGTCGTCGATCAGCAGGATCTCCAGCTCCGGATAGGTCTGCTTCTGCAGGCTCTCCACGCAGCGGGGCAGATAAGGTATGATATTGTACACCGGCACGATCACACTGATCAGCGGCTGGTTGGTCTCATTACTGTTCACGTTCTGTCCTCTTCATTTCTTTCCGTTAAATATCGATACATCCGTCGCTCCGGGATCACCGGGGCAGGGGAGCAGGGACCGTCTGTCCACAGTGCCGGGACGGGCGGAGCCGGAAGGCATTGGCTGGGTGCAAGTAGTGCCGGCTCTGCAGGTGTGGTACCGGGGGCACCGGTTAGGAATCCCATCTCACGAATCAGTCTGACCAGTCTCTCCGCGGCGGTCCGTGCATTCCATTCCGTCCGGACGGTCTTCTGCGCCGCTTCTCCCAGTCTGCGGCGCTCTGCCGGATCCTGCAGCAGCTCTGCAACGTATTCCTGCAGCTGCTGTTCACAGCCGTCGTGATAGAGGATCCCGTTTTCCCTCTGTCGGATCATCCAGGGAGCCGCTCCGATCATATGATCCGCCACGACGGCGCAGCCGCTGTTCATGGCTTCGTTTACTACCGCTCCCCAGCCTTCCTTCCGGTCACTGGTGACGAGGTAGATCTCCGATTCCTCCATGGCTGCCCGGACCTCCTCCGGGCTCCGGAAGCCTGCGAAGGTGATCTTATCCGTCACGCCAAGCTCTTCTGCCAGGCTGTGTACTTCTTCCTCCAGTTCTCCTCCGCCGATCATCGTAATGTGAAAAGGAATCTCTTTCAGATGTTCTTTCAGATAAGCGGCTGTCTTCACTACCAGCTCCGGATGTTTCCAGTCGATCATCCGCGCCGCCCACAGGATGCTTCCTTTTTTCTTACGTGAAAACGGTTCCCCCGGCGCATACTCTCTGGTCTCGGGGAAATATCCAAACCGGAGCATCTTCCCCGGGTAGGCATGGATCAGGTGGTAATCGCAGGGCACATAGGCTCCGGCACACAGGAAATACACCGGTGCCTTACGGTATCTGGTGTGGTCTTTATACTTTTGCAGCAGTCCTCTGGGAGAGATGGCTTTCCATTGTCCTTCTTTATACAGCCGTTCATTGTAGCGGAAGATAGGTTTTCCCGCCGCCAGGCGTTCCCGGATGTAGCTCTCGTCATCGCATCCACCGAAGATCACTACATCCGCTGTAAGCAGCAGGTTCTGCCATTCCGGGCCGCCCGTAGTCGTACCGTCCGGCGGAATATAGCGCACGTACGGTCTCTCCTCGGCCTGCCACCCCATCCGGACGCGTTCTTCCTCCATCGGCTGGGTCTGCAGAAAACAAAAGCTTCCTTCCAGGAGTTCATACAATGCGTCGCAGAAGGACAGCTGATGGTGATTAAAATAATTGGAGACGAATACCACCTGCATTGTCATCCCTGCCTTTCCGCTATCTTTGCATAGATTTCCTGCAATTTTGCAAAATTTTTCTCTTTATCGTGGGTTTTTCTTGCATGTTCTCTTGCATTTTTGGAGTATTCCAGCATTTTCTCCGGGGAACTCCACATTTCGATAATGGATTTTTCCATGGATTTTACAATATTTTCCAATTCCGTTGTTTTTAATTCTTTTGGATTGCATGTGTTATTTTTGTTTTTAGTCGCATCTGACATATTTCTGCTGGTTTCAGCCGTTTCTGTCAGCCGGTATCCTTCACACCACAGGCCATCTTTTCCGCCATCGAACAGGCTGGGGATCCCTCCCACCTCCGTGCTGACGCAGGGCACTCCCAGCAGCATCGCCTCTCCCAGGGAGTTCGGCGAATTTTCCAGGGAAGAGCAGCACAGGAACAGGTGACTCCGCAGGAATCGTTCCCGCATCTGTTGTTCCGTCAGTTTCCCCATAAAGTGCACGCAGTCTTCCAGTTGCCCCTCCCGGATAAGATCCCGGAGATACTGTCCGTAGGCGGAGATCTTCAGCTTCTGCTTCAGCGTGTGGTACGCCGTCAGATCATTTCCCGCCACATACACCTGCACATCGGGGAATTCCCTGCGGATCCCGGGCAATGCTTTCAGGAGATAATGCAAGCCCTTCAGCGGATAATCTCCCTGGCTGACGAAGATGCTATGAGGTTCACAGTGCTCCGGGTCCCAGCTGCCTTCATAGAAGGAAGCGCGCAGGGTCTCATTCATAGTATAATACTGTGCTGCGGGATTCCACCCGGTGGTCACCTCCCGGTCCCATGCTGTCCTGCCGGTGATATTTCCCGCCAGACCGATAGCTTCTCTCTCCATCACACCTCTGCGGGCGAATTTCTCCTGCTGGCTGAGCAGGCTGTCCCGTTTCACCAGATCCCGGAAGGTCACTTTGCGCGTCACACGCTCCGGGAGATCGGCGAAATAGGCTTCCGCACAGAGGCTGCAGATGCCCTGAATCCCCAAAAGTATCCTCTCCGGATGCGGATAGACACGGCAGACCGCCAGCGTATGGGGATATTCCGTACCAAAGCAGTGGATCACATCCGGATCATAATCTTCCATGATCTTACGCAGTTCTTCTTCCAGCCCCGGCTGGTAACGGTCCGGATGCACGGTATCCTCATGGAAGCCGTAGCATCTGACGAGATATCCACCGCCCCCCTCCGAAGCAGAAGCAGCTTCCGTAGCAGAAGTGGCTTCCACGACACAGGCAGGGGGTTCCCCCTGCACCCGGACTACAAAACTCTGTGGGATCTCTTCCCCCGCAGGAACCGGGAACGCCACTGCCAGCGTCATGCCGGTGTCTTCCCGGTCCACGATCTGCGACAGCAGTCCGGACAGCCAGCCTTCCTTATTGGAAGCTTCTCTATGCAATGCCTCGGCGATCACCGGGAGCATGATATTGCAGACCCACAGTACTCTCATAAATCAAATCCTCTTTTAATTAAATATCCAATTCAGGTAAGGTAGCAATCTGATCTCCACATCGTACATACCACGTAACAGCATTACAAAATACAGCAGATATGCCGCGACGACTCCGACAATGCACAGGTTGCGGAACCATCCCTTTTTCGCATTCCATAACACGCCCGGGATCAGGAAGATCTGGGACTGGATCAGGTAATAGGCCACACGGGATACCTCCGGGATGAAGGAGCCACAGGTATAGAGCACCAGTCCCGCAAGGTTCAGATAGAAATAGTAACGGTTCCTGCGATCATCCCGGATACTGTCCTTCCAGTAGATCAGGCACAGGATCAACACCGCCAGGCATTTTCCGATATTCACGTAGGACAACTGGCCGTTGTCGAACATGGAATCCTTATAATAGGGATAAAACTTAAAAATAAGATTCCGATAAAAGCCCTGTCCGAAGATCAGGGATAAGATCAGCAGGAGCCCGACTGCGTAGTGCCATTTTTTCAGTCGTACCCGCGACAACAGATCTGCTGCGATATAGGCCGGAATGATCAGCAGTACCGATTTATGGATCGTACATCCCAGCAGCACCCAGAGGATGAACTTGCCATACTCGCCCCGCAGTACATATTTCTGCGCATACATGGCCAGCGCCAGTGCAAAATAATACCGCACGGAGTTCATGCTGTTAAAATAGAAGCCCTGGGTCAGCAGTAAAAACAGGGACACTACGTACCAGTCCGCCTGATCATGCAGCGCTTTTAGGAAGAAAAACACCGTGACCAGCGAAAAAAATCCAAAGATCGGCAGATAGGAGCCCTCACCGAAGATCCAGTGAAACAGCTTCACCAGCCCGACAAAGCCTTTTTCATAGGAGACATGGCGTCCCTGATCGATCAGCTGGAACTTCAGCCAGTAGACCCAGTAGTCACCACCCACCGCAATACGGCTGGCCGAGACTCCCGCCAGGAGGCAGAATACGGCGGTCTCCGCCACCAGGTTCCTCGCCTGCTGACGATCGTACCCCACCGGTGCTCCAGGCATCCGCCTGCCCGACAGGTATCCTGCCGTGTAGGCGCTGTTGCGCACGCAGAAGCCGAATCCCACCGTTACGAGTGTTAATACAATATATACCAGTGCACTTTTTTCCATGTGGGACCCCCTTCCTGCCTACGATGTCTGTCTCAATTTCCGGCGTGTTTTCTCGCGATGTCCGCCGCGGTTCGCGCGTATTCTCCTGCGATGTCTGCCGCGGTTCAGGCTCAGCTACGCTTTCCTGCTTTCCGGATGCCGTCCCGCATCCACTGCTTCGCCTGTTTTATCGTCACCTCACTGCACAATGTCCCCTTATGGGCATATAGGAACCGCAGTGCCAGCGGTCCTGCCAGCCTTCCGTACAGATAGTGATACAGTACACCACGGTCATGGAAAAATTTCTCATTGTAGCCATGGAACCAGGTGGAGTCTCCCGCTTCCTCTCTGCCGATGGTCACGGGCGCGGTATAGACCTTATAGCCTTTTCGGATGAATTCTGTCAGGAACAGGCTGTCCTCGCCGTTACTGTATTTCGCTCCGCCGCCGAACAGCAGGGAGAAGGTGCTCCCGGATGCCAGCAGGCTGTCCCTGCGTACCGCAAAGCTCACCGCTCCGTACCGGCCGCAGTTATACCAGTACACTCGTTTCCGCTCCGTGATGTGGTAGGTGCGCCGGGATTCCTCAACTTCGATATTGAAAATGATCATGTCTGCCTGCGGATTTTTCTCAAATTCTGCCAGGATCGCCGTTTCATATCCGTCCTCATACACAATATCTGCATCCGAAAAAAGGCAGATGTCCCCTCTCGCCCGAAGGATGGCTTCATTCCGGCTTCTGCCGATGCCGCGCTCCGGGAAGCGATAGAAACGGATGGTTCGTGCCTCCCCGTTTCCCTGGGATATCTGCATTTCCTCCTGCCCGAGTCTGTCGCACTGGTTGATGATCACCGCATCGGACTGCAGGTTCATATGTTGTACGGTTTCAGGAAGGGAAGCGTTCATTACCGATGCCAGTACTTCTACTTTCATGCCTGCTCTCCTTCTGCCTGGGTAGTCTTTGTATGCTCCATTTCTGTATTTCTCGTATTCATATCGTTATCTGCTGTATCGGAACCAATCATAGGGAGAAAATAATAGCTCCGGATCAGGATCTCATCCGCATTCCATAAAAAGGCTCCGTCCACCTTACAGTCCTGTGCGGTCAGATACTCCAGCACAGCCTCCAACCGCTTACCCACCGTCGCTCCGGCCGGCACTGCCAACAAGACCACATCCGCCGCCCGCAGAGTCTCTGCGCTCTCAGGGCATAGCAGCGGACTGGGAACTGCGATCCATTCTCTGTCGATGGGCTGCACTCTGCCGCTGGTCTGCTCTCTACCGGCGGTCTGCAGCTCACGCAGTTTATCCACGGCCTCCTGTGGATCTGCCTCCGGCAGAGCACCGCAGACGGCGATCTTATGGGCATCCGCTTTCTCCAGCAGATATTTCACATTTTCCGCAAATCCCGTACTTTCCACTGTACCCAGACTGTATAATCCATACCGTCTGCGGAGAGTGGTCGGGAGCCAGATGCTGTCCCGGGACAGCTCCCATAACAGGAAGATCACCACTACGAAAAACAAGGACAGCACCGCCGCCAGGATCACAGCCCGTACCGGACGCACATCCGGCACCACTGCCTCTGCGAGGTCTCCATGATCCAGCACTTTGATCCGCGTGATCTCCGGCATACTCTCTGCGAACTCCCCGCACATGGTCTCTTCCGTGGCATGGGCCAGCGCAATGCTCTCCCCGGGATCCTGTGTCGTAGCCTTCGTCATCGGAATACTGAAATCGGAAGGCAGGGCAGCCGACAAAGCTTCGATCCAGCGGTCTCTGCCCTGTTCCAGCACTGCCGCAGCACCGGTCTCTCCGCGCTCTGCCGCTTCCTGCAGATGAGTCTCCACACCATCCAGAAATTCTCCCGTGTGGAGCAGGCTGTTCCAGGTGGCTTCGTTGATATAGTAAGCACCGGCCGCATTGGGGTTCTCGACATATTCTACCTTATAAGTGGAAGAAGCCGCATACCCGGGATCGGGCTGCAGCAACACATTTTTGACATAATAACCGCCGCCGAACAGTACTGTACCCAGTATCGTCAGCGCCAGTATTTTCCATAGATTACGGCCCAGCCGCAAGAGCAGCAGCCGCAGATCGAAGGGTTCCTTACCATAGCTTGCTTCCATGAGGCTTCCTCCCATATTGTCATATTGTCATATTCCCATACGTTCAGATCAGTTATCGTCTTTTTCCGCACGGCCGTCGTACTCTGCCTTGAAGGCCGTCACCTGTTCGCTCTCGACACCCTCCGTGCTGTCCGGCCAGAACAGTACTTTCAGTGTCAGAAGCATCAGCTTCAGATCGAGCCATACAGAATAATTTTCGATATATGTTAAATCCAGCTTTAACTTATCATAAGGAGAGGTGTTGTATTTTCCATATACCTGGGCGAATCCAGCCAGTCCCGCCTTCACCTTCATACGGAAGGCGAACTCCGGCATGACTTCGGTATACTGGGCAATAATCTCCGGACGTTCCGGTCTGGGACCGATGAAGGACATATCTCCCCGCAGGATGTTGATCAGCTGGGGCAGCTCGTCCAGACGGCATTTGCGGATCACTTTTCCGATTGGAGTGATGCGGTCGTCATTTTTCTGTGCCAGGCGGGCTACGCCGTCCTTCTCCGCATCGGTGCGCATGCTGCGGAACTTCATGATATAGAACTCTCTCTGGCCGATGGTACAGCGCACCTGCTTGTACAATACCGGGCCGCCGTCATACAGCTTGATCGCCAGTGCCGTCAGGAGCATCAGCGGAGAAGTGATCACCAACAGGATCAGGGAGCAGATCACGTCGATGGAGCGCTTGATGAACCGCTGCTCCATGCTGAGGGAATACTCTCTGGTCAGCAGGATCGGCGTATCAAATACATGTAATTCCTCGGATCCCACTAAAATAACATCTGATATTTTAGGCATTACATACACACGGATGGACTGCGAATAGCAGAATTTCAATATAGTGTTGCGGTCCTTCTCATTAATATCCCAGATCACGACGGCGTTGATCTCACCGTTCTGATAATCACTCAGAATCTCTCTGCAGAGCTCTGCCGCACCTTTTCTAATGTGTTCACATTTCGTGATCTTGTATTTATCCTTACGGCTTTCGAACTTTTTACAGATATCCGCGATGGGACGATCCCCATGGATCAGCAGGAGTTCTCTGGGCGGGAACGCCGTACGATAGATTTTATTCGCAATATTGGCATAGATGATCACTGCCACGATCTGCAGCACTACCATGAGCAGGAACATATCCGGCGGGAACACACTACGCGCCATCATACACAGCTCGGCATAGATCAGTACATCCGCCATCAGTGTTGCAAACACCTGGGAAAATATGATCTCCGTATTTTTCATATAACCCAGACGCATTCCGCCGTAGGTCACGGAGAAAAAGATCAGGATCACGCTGTAGATGCCGTTCTCCAGCAGGAAGCCGCGGTACCAGATCTTCTGCAGCGGGTCTACCAGCTGGAACTGGAAGTGGAACTGCCACATGTAGGCAAACAGGGCAATTTCCAGGAACAGGCAGATCGCCGACAGTCCTATATTGATCAAGCGCTTGAAGGATTCCCTCCTGCGCAATCTGTTCACATAATAATTACCGTTTGTATTCAACACAAACTCCTCCTATATTCTGCGCTTCACCGCACGTACTGCCCAGAAGCAGAAATGCCAGGCGCTGCTCGGCACAGACATTCCCTCTGCCTTACGATACAGATTCCAGATCCTGCGCAGAGCTTCTATCTTGTTGGAAGACAGGGATTTCCCCGCTCTCCGATATTTTACCAAATTTTCATCCAATCCACAAGCTACAGTACCCCCGCGCAGTATTCTCCACCATAACGCGGTATCTTCACTCTTGATCTGCGGCATCTGCAGCTCTTCTTTTGACAGCTGTTCCATGTCGAACATTACCGTACTGGTGAAGATCGTGGTATTTTTCAAGGCTTCCTTATAATTTATGGTCGCCGGTACATGGACTATTTTCCCCGTTCCTACGCCGTTCTCGTCGGCGAATTCATATCCTGTGAACACAAAAGCGGCCTTCTGCTCCTTCATAAAAGCAAGCTCCCGCTCCAGCTTCTCCGGTACCCACAGATCGTCCGCATCCAGATAAGCCAGGTAACGTCCCTTTGCCTCATTCACTCCCAGGTTACGCGCCCTGGCGGCTCCCAGATTCGTGGGATGCGTAAGCAGCCGGATCCGCCGGTCTCCGGTCCGCCGGATATATTCTTCGATGATCTGTCTGCTGCGGTCCGGCCCACAGTCTTCTATCAACAGCAGTTCCCAGTTCGTATGGGTCTGGGCCCGCACACAGTCAAGTGTCTCTTCGATATAGTTTTCCGCCCGGTATACCGGTACCACTATACTGATCAAATCCTGTTCCATATTGTAATCCTTCTGTTTATCTGAATTCTGAGCCGATTTTTATTCGATTTCTATCAGGTAATATCCTGTTATGGTCTTCTGTTCCATATCTGTCCCCAGGGTCTCCTGCAATTTTTCCACGGTATCCTCCGGCAGATTCCCCGGCAGTAAAATGTAGTCTACTCCCGCGGCCGCTGCACTGTCAAGGCAGATTCTGAAATCAATGGTCCGCTCACCGGTACTTTCCTCCGTACGGACATACTCCGGCTCACCGGTCTCATCCAGATGGTTCATCCACAGGTACAGGTCCTCCTGCCATGTCTCGTAGGTGTCGTACGAATAGCTTCCCAGCGCGGCATCCCAGATGCTTCTCCCATACACGGGATGGATGTCGGCACTGTATGCCCTGGCCGCCGCCAGGATCTCCTTTGGAGCCCACAGATGAAGCTCTGTCTCTCCGCTCTCTTCCAGATGATATTCCGACAGCTGCCTCAGCACCTCCCGGGGTGCCTTCACCTGTGTCAGCTGTGTACCGGTCCGGTCCGATACCGGATTCCCGCTCAGGATCACAATCCCCGCCAGGATCAACGTGGCTGCCACATTCCGGACACTTTTTTCTCTCCACAGGGTATACAGGAATTCCGTACATGCCCAGGCGATCAGTGCTGTCTGGGGCACTGCTGCCCAGATCCATACATAGGAATAAAACGCGGTCTGGTATTTCATCAGGATCACCGCTGTCACCGGACAGATGCAGGCCAGTGTGATCAGCACCGTATATAAATACAACAACGGCTGCTTCCCGCCGTTCCTTGCTGTTTTGCTTTTCCACAGGCAATACCCCAGATAGAGGATAGCCGCCAGCAGCAATGCTGCATATTTTCCATGCTGCGTATAATCGAGCCAGCCGTTCGTGGCAGACTTCAGAAGTGTCATCATTCTGTGTCCTCCTCTCCCGGTGCTGTCTTCACAGTCTGTGTTTTCTTATGATCGCTGCGGCTGCACATTGTCCACAGCCACTGTAATACCATCCATGCCACCGTCACGAGCAGGCACACTCCCGCGCCGTACACTGTCCAGACCATACAGGCTTCCGCCAGGATACAGAGCACCGCACCGAGATATTTTCTCTCTAACAGGCATGAAAACAGATACGGAAGCAGCACCGCCGCCCGGATCGTCACTCCGCGGAAGCCTCCGTAGAAAATATCAAATCCGTCCACGCCGAGCATGTAAGTCCCTGCACAAAACAGTATTCCCACTATGATGAGGAAAATATTGCATTTTTTTCTGTTATAGTCGAACAGCACGGCACCCAGCCTGCCGTAAGCCAGGTATCCCATGCATAGAGTCAGGCAGGGAATCAGCCGGTATACTACAGTTTCAGGGGTCATACCGCTCCAGCGGCTGATGGTTCCGTACAGGGTAGGCAGGCACAGCAGCTTCAAGCGGAAAGACATGCCCTGTGTATACGGTTCCCCTGTGAGAGGATCCACCGTATAGATGCCGTTCTCCTTCAGGAAGGTATTGACGGTCTCCAGCGTCATATCGCCGTCCGTCCACACACGTTCTCCCATGAGGATCCTTAGCACCTGCA
>OGIB01000785.1_pt1 | contig 13716 bp, 16 predicted proteins | sample 1571691 | NCBI WGS metagenome assembly OGIB01 (sample SAMEA2582058, study PRJEB24529) | metagenome | biome: Human gut stool | place: China | collected 2011
TTGGCAGTAATATTAGTTGAAAATTTCTCTGAATTCGGTGTTTTATCCAGTACTTTGCATAATATATGGTGTTGGAAGAATTCATCCACTTTAGGAGCTGGCACATTAAATTATTCAACGACAGATTGTTTTGAAACATTTCCATTCCCAATAACTCTTAATAATAAAGAATTAGAAACTGTAAGTAGGAAATATAATTCTCTTCGTAAGAAAATAATGTGTGATAATAGGTTAGGTATGACTAAACTTTACAATCAATTTCACAATGATCGTTTGTTGGAAATTTCTAATTTGGCCCATTTCCCATCGAATGGAAAGGAGTTTGAAAAGATATATGGAAAAGAAAATTTTTCATTTCTAAAGCATTTGTGTAAATATTCAAATAATACTTCAATAAAAGACGCTTGTAGAGATATACTCGAACTTAGAGAACTCTATTGTAAAATAGACATTTCTGTATTGAATGCTTATGGTTGGAGTGATATAAGTTTAAAACATGATTTCTATGAAGTTGACTACTTACCAGAGAATGACAGAGTTCGTTTCACCATTCATCCTAATGCAAGAAAAGAAATTCTTAGAAGGCTTTTATTGCTCAACCATGAGCAATACTCCAAAGAACAAGAATCTCTTCCTTCTAAACAAAATAGAAGGATTAAGATAAAAAATGATCAAAGTTTTATTGATTTGTTTTCTGATGTGTAATCAAAGATCAGAATAACATCTTATCTTTGCTGACATTATCTTTATTTCCTTTAGTTGATTCCTTTTGAGTACTATAAGGATTTGATATCTCCATCTTGTGCAATTGATGATTAAGTTTTAACAAACGATTTAGTATTTCCTCTCGAACGGCTGGGTGAACTGTAAAGCGGATCCTGTCGCTTTCTGGTAAATAACTAACTTCATAGAAGTTGTGTTCAAGCTTTATATCATTCCACCCATATATGCCTAAAATATAATTATCCATCTGGATGTGTAGAGTTCGTAACTTGTGGATACGCTCGACAATATTATTATAAGAAAAATTACACGATCTATTTGTTAAATGCTTTTTCAACCAGATAGATTCTTTTCCATATTTTTTTTCGAAAATCTTATCTTGGAGGTTCTCATCTTCTATAGATATGATGGTTAATTGGCTATTATGTAATTGATTATACAGTTTCGTCAGCCCAATTTTAACATCACTCATAAGTTTTTCGCGAAAATAAAAATATTCTCGTCCAGCTTCTTCAATAATATTAATCTCTTCATGCGATGTAGATTGAGGAAAGGGAAACGTTTCAAAACACACAGAAGGAGTATACCTTAAATCACTTTTCATAGATGATCCATTGAACCAAGCCCAAATATTATGTAAAGTTGATTGCAAATAAGAAAAATATAAAAATTGATCATAAGCAAAAACACCCAGAGAATGTGAATAAATCCATGTCGATGCTAATAATCCAATGGCAACAGTTTTACTTGTCAATGCAATAGCCATGACCTGGTCTACCTTTGAAATGGTCTCGTATAGAGCTGGTCGTTTTTCTCCATATATCCACCACTTTTGAGGTAATGGTTTCCTTAAAGCATAAGTTCCAACAATCTCATTCCCATTCTCATCTAATTTCCAACGTTGTCGCTCCGGCTTCACCAACCGTTCTACTATCTCAAAACAATCCGGATAAGTACGGGCCTTTTCTTCCGTCCAATCGAAGAAATTAATCACCCAACGGGATGGTTTCTGTTCCGGATCGTTATTTAAATCTTCTCCATTCAAATAAGGAAACAACACATCCTTATTCCGTGGATCTTTGGTAATCAATACTTCAGCTTCTTCGGGTGACAAAACAAAGCCCATTCCTAAAACATAGCTACCGATAAAACTTTTCCCAGCATTCTGTTTCAGAGGATATGGATTTCCCAACACCTGAATTAGAAGTAATTATGACTTTAATTTTCTCATAATAAGCTTGTTATTGATCCCGTATGTGAAAATATCGTATTTTTGCACTTCATAAATACTTCACAATACTATATGAATACAAGAATATCTTATAAATTTGTTCTGAAAGCAGAGGCTAATAGCAGAGGATTATATCCGGTCTATATGAGAGCTTTTCTCCATGGGAAGAAAATAGAAATCGCCACTTCGATAACTATAGTGGAAGGAGATTGGTCGGAAACCAAGCAACGTGTGAAACGGCGCAATAAGCTCAACGAGAAGCATAATATGATTCTTGAAGCTTTCGAAAAGAAAGCCTTAAAATGCATTTTGGATAACTTTGTATACGAAGAAACTCCTTTGACTTTAAGGCAATTTAAAGATTATATGCTGTCTATTGGACAAACCGAAAACAGTTTCACCGATTATATTCTCAATTATCTGAATGAAAATAAATCACGTTTGCGGTCTGAATCGTGGTGGAGCTATAAATCTCAAATCACTAAACTGCTGAAATTCAGAAAACACATCAGCTTTGCAGATCTAACAGAAAAGTTCATCAATGAATACCAACATTACATGCTGTACACTCTTCATAATAACGAAAATACAGTGAGCAAAAGCCTACGCTCTTTACGAACCTTTATAAATATAGCCATGCGGTACGGTCTTATTAAAACTAACCCATTCAAATATATTACCATTAAGAAAGTAGATGGGAAACGGGATTTTCTTTCAGCAGAAGAGTTGAGCAAATTGTCCGATGCCTATATCTCAAATAAAATAATAGACGAGCAAGAAAAAGAAGTACTTCAATATTTTTTGTTTTCTTGCTATACCGGGTTGCGCTACTCTGACTTAAAAATGTTGAAAACATCATCAATAAAGAATAATATCCTACACATAAATATGCATAAAACAAACTGTCTGGTCAGTATTCCGCTATCTCAAAAGGCATTACAACTTCTACCGAATAAAATAAATTCAGAATCCGATTATGTTTTTCGAGTTTATTGCAACAAGGTGACCAACCGAGTTCTAAAACAAGTAGGTAAACGTTACGGAATCCCTAAAAAGTTGACATGTCATGTCGCAAGACATACTTTTGCCACAGTTTCTATCATTCTTGGTATACCTATAGAAGTTGTAAGTAAACTATTAGGACACACAAATCTTAAAACGACTCAGATATATGCTAAGATCGTAGATAGTGTGAAAGAACGGGAAATGGAGAAATGGGATAAATTATAAGTTCAAAGAATGGTGAATGAGTTAAAAAAATGCAAATTTGCAAGATTGATTAATAATCCTAATAAAAAGAGACATGGCTGGCCATACACTCAAATTAATGATTTATACAATTGTCTTAAGAGATGGAGAAAAGAAAGACTCAAATTTCAAGAAGCTCCATCAAGCTATTTATGAAAGCACAGAAAAGGAGAAGGCTAAATTGTTTGACATATACAAAGATAGGTTCTTAAAATCTTTTAAGGAGAAATTTGTTTTGTCAATAACAACACAAAAGGCATTGCAATAAAGTCTATAAACTGTATTCCTGAAATAAATATCATTGACGGAATGATGATAGGGGACTTACTGGCATTGAGCAAGAAGTTTATAAGACCTCAAGCTCTCGAGATAAAGAAGATACAATTACAGAGGATGAAATTACTGTACAGCCTTACTACTTTAAGATTTGGATGCCATATAATAGTAATTTAGGGGTTATAATGATTCAGAGTTATACAGAAGTAGGAGTGGTATCCCTCGTTGTAAATAAGCTTAGAGGCTTTGTCAGGAGCTATAGTTCATTTATTTCAACAGACCGTTTTGTCCATGAAAAATAGAAGAAAGACTTAAAATAAATATAGATAACTTGGATATATTACTAACGATTATACTTAGCGATGAATTCAAAGAACCAAGACAAGAATATCCGATTGTTGTAAAATGCAGATTCATATAAACACATTTTGTTGAGAAGAAAAAAGAAATAGAATATAAAGTTCAGGATATGGAATAAAATTAAATTTAGTGAAATAAGAAAAAATGCAAAAGTTTTTTTGAAATGTTAAAGATTTCAATAGGGGTAAAAATAATAATCATATAAATAGTATTTATACGTATTTCTTTGCCACTACTACTGTTTGAATACGCTCTTTTTTTCTTTTTTAAGGGTAGACGGTTATAGAATATAGATGACAAATACACATAATTATCTGCGCTTTACGTCTGTTTGCTAATTATTACCTTTTCCGTTCATACTTTCGCAACGAACATCTGCCTTACACAAGGTGTTCCGATATAGATACGTAGCCAAATGATGGGGCATACTAATATCAAGACAGTACAAATTTAGGCAGAGGTCACTAAAACGAAAATTAATGAGGATATGACAAATTTAACAGAACGGATTGAGGGAATATACCTTTGTGCCAGAGAAAAAAGTCAACTAAGTTTATTCCATTGGAAAATAAGATATTAGATTCTCTGTTGATATTGCGAAGTTCTCACCATCTATGGAGTAAAAAACTAACTTCTTGGCAAATGCACAACTTTTAGTATTGGCGTACTCTATGCAAATATTATTAAAATCGTATTTCTAGGCTACTTCTATCAGAAATCAGATAAAGCGAGTTCCGTATCCTATCTGTTCTTTACTAAAACTAAATCGGGCAATAATCAGGCAATCAGGTGGAAATTGACTTTTAATTTTCTGATAAACAGATGCAAATCTACTCGGCTGTTTCTTTGGGTGTCGATAATATTATTCACAGTCAGGTAGACAAGCGATTTGCAATACTTAAAACACTCCATCAGGTAACAGTCTATATCGGTTCTTCGTAATCAATTATCGTCTTATTCCTCTCTGCTTTTTCTTTTTGCGTTTTTGAACTTGTAATTCCTCTGCTAGTGTTACATCGTAGTTGTTGTTATCATCTAATGAAAAGATTGATAAGAGAGAATCACCGCCACTATTATTTTGCTGATTGTTAGAGTATTTATTGTCTTGTTTGCTATCAAGATTGCAAGATATATTGTTTTCTTTTTCACCGGATTGAAATCTCTCTTTTTTCTTTTCGCCAGTAAAGTTTTGATTCTGTATTTCAAGTTGTTCGGAGATAGAACTGTTCTTCATCGTATTGTAGTAATCAAATGATTCTGTTTGCTGACGATTGTAGTTGAATAGTTTATCAAAGCCCTGTTCCGCTTGTTTGAATAGGTTCACACGGTCAAAACCTCCTGTGACAGTGCCTTTCTTAGTATTCTTATGGTTGGTAAGCGGTGACAGTTTCTTTTTATTGACTTGATCTTTACGACTTACAATCAAATGACAGTGCATATTCAGCTTATTATCGGAACGACTACGGTTAAAATGAATCTTCCCATAGAACTTTATATCTGCTTCGGATAGTCCTTTATTGAAGTTATTGGCATATTCAGAAATAAACACCTCACGGATATAGCGTTTCATTGCTTCGGCTTGTTCTTGTTCTGTGTTACCCATTACTCGAAGTTCGCTTTCCGATGGGCTGACGTGGATAGCAAAAAACTTTGCATCTGTTTTCAGCAATTGCCCGATATTGGTGTCTATATCCTTAATAACTTTTGATTTGTAGATATTATCGTCTGTCAGGTTGAAAAATCCTTCGGTATAGATACCCTTTTCCATCCGTTCTAAATCTTCATGTTCCATGTAATTGGCTAACTGTCGGGAACTTCCTGCATTATTATATGCACCGTTAGATGGTGGAGCAAAGTCTATGTGCATCAGCTTATGTATTTATCAGGTTTGTAATTTCTGTTTTCAGATTCTCCTTCCTTTTACTATCCATCACACCACAAGCAGAAAGTTCCGAATAGAGTTGTATCAAGTGAAGCAACTTCTTATTATCCCGTTGGTGTATTTGGTATAGTGCATTTATCTGTTTGGATTGGTTGTTTATTACATCGGCATGATTACAGAACTGTTCACTTAACTTTTTGAGTACGGCTGTGTGTTTCTCTTGGCTGGCTTCCAGTTGAGAGAGAATAAGAGTTTCCAAAGTTTTGCCGATAGCATCGAAACGCAAAGCGATAGAATTTGTAACTCGTATCATGGGATTTAGTTGTTCTTCCTCATAGTGACGGATGAAGCGGATAATATCATCCTGTCTCTTATTTATTTTCGCCAGTTCTGATTTTACAGATTCAGGGGCTTCGGATGGGTTGATATGTGCCTTGTCTATATACCCGAATGCCAGTTTTACAACTTCACTCTTTTTCAGTGAATAGCGTTTGCATATCTTCTCTACTAAAGCTGCCGTTTCCTTGTCTATGGAAATGGTAGTGAATATCGTTTTTCGACTACTGTTTTGCATGGTAATTACTTTTTTATAGAAATATGAATAGATAAATACTTGATAATAAGCATTGAAAAGAAAATGCTCATTACAGGTGCCATTACAGCGTGTTCTTGTAACACGCTAAAGCCGAAGGCTTTGCCCCGCAGGGCAAGAGGGAAGAACAGGACTTGTCCAGTTCCCTCTTGCTCGATTTAGCGAAACGGGCTGAACCGATAGGTGAGGCAGTTTGTGCTATATCGGGGTGGTAGCACAAAGCAATAGCCTGAACACAGGCTTCTTTCCCCTGCTACTTTTTGCTATCAGGGCTGATTAGTCAACTGATTGGCTTTTTCAAACTGTTTGTAGGTTTGAGAGTCGGCATATTCCCGGACGAAAGCCCGAATATCGCTGGCTCTATAATACGTTTTTCGCCCGATGGTAAAGTAGGGAAGTACACCTTTCGCCCGATAGCGTTGTAAAGTTCTAAAGGATGATTTTAGGAGAAAAGCTAAATCTTGGTTATCCAATAGCTTTTCGTTTTCATCGAATACAGTATCGGTGTTGATAAGAGATTTCAAGTCTTGTCCGATTTCAGTGAGTTTTTTGGATAGCTTCTCCATCCACTTCTCGAAGTTTTCGTTATCTATATACATTTTGCTTCAATTTTAAGTTCAACATTATTATTATCAATCGATTGATGAAGCAAAGTTCGGTAAATGGATGCAAACTAATTAGGGGGGGTACCAGTGGTACTCCCCTATAAATTGTAGATAAGATGTTGATTATCTGTATCCTTTGTTTTCTCGTTCTTCGATAATAAACTTCCGAAGTTCATCTAAAAATTCAGTTAGTTTAGTAGGCTTACGGGAAATTACACTTTCATGTTTCTTATAACAATCGCCTAATTTAATATTGAATAGTTCTTCAAAAGATTTTGTGATAACAGATAATGGTACAGGTGTACCGTTCTTGTATATGATTCGTTTGGATAGGAATAGACCACTAACTAATTCCATTATGTTGATTAGTGTGGTTTCGTCTGTTAAATAGAAAGTAGAAAAAGGTTGTGTCTTCTTGTGCTTCTGAAATTGTTCAGGGTATTGAATTCGTAGATTCAAGATACGGATTTCAGTTTTTATAAGTTCTATTGCTTCATCAATAAGTAGTAATGGTGCAATTTTCCCCTTGCCCAAATTGTACACGGTACGATTTGAGCCTGTTTAGTCCAAAAGAAAAATAGCGTAACAAAATGCTATAATCTTGTTCATTCATACTAATATCAGCTAAATGTTTAGCCAATTCTTCGATAGCTTCTGTAAAATCTAATACAGGTGCTTGCTGCTGTGAGTATTCCGACAATAGTCGAAAAAATCTCAATTTAAGAATGTTATTCATATCTGATTAATAAAAAGTGTCCTACTTTGTTTTAAATTAAAAATAGGGTGTGAAAATACAATTGTGAGCATAAATAAACTAATCGTTTTCATCTTTCTCCTTGTTTGTTAGGTGATTTATATATTCTTTTGTTGTAATGATAGTTGAATAGTAATGGTTGAGCGAAGACAGAAAAGCTGCGTGTACGTCTTTTGCTTTTATTATTTGATCTTGAAACTCTAAGTCTTTTGTTGCACAAGCATCGGATATTATTATGCAGTTATAACCGAGGTCTTTAGCCGCTCTTACTGTTGCATCCACACACATTTGCGTCATCATTCCACAGATAACTAAATCTGTAATATCCTGAGAGCGTAATAAATTATCTAATATAGTCCGATGAAAACTATTAGGGGTATGTTTAATAATAACATTCTCTTCTTTCAGCGGTGCAACATTTTCATGTATTTTAGCTCCTTTAGTGTTGGGAAGAAAAAATGTTGCACCCTGTTTGGTAGAAATATGTTGTATATGTATTATGGGTAAAGACTGTAATCTAAAGTGTTGCAAGATTACTTGTGCTTTTAATCCAGCTTCGGAACTTCCAACTAATGGATTCAATCCTCCTTCAAAATAGTCATTTTGAATATCAATGAGGAGTAATGCAATTTTTGTTTTCATATATTTCTGCTTAATGTTTCTGCAAAATTAAATGTTTACTACCTTTGCATCAAGTATGTACAGAATTGTATGGTACATACTAAAATGTATCTAATGTAGATAATCAGTTCAATACGTCTGAAATAAAATGAATAAGAATACTAAAAAAGAGGTTTGCGTCCTTGATTATGCTTTCCAAAGAATAGGTGGAAAGTATAAGGGACGAATTCTTTGGGCTCTGTCTAAACATTTGGTTTTGCGTTATGGTGAACTTAGCCGTGAAATGTCAGATATAAGCACGAAAATGCTAACACAGACTTTAAAAGAACTGGAAACAGACAATTTGATTCATCGCAAAATGTATCCCCAAGTACCACCAAAAGTAGAATACTCATTAACTGAAACAGGTAAGGAACTTATTCCTTTTATTCAATATTTGGTTGATTGGGGATATAAAAAAATGGCAGATGACTCACTGGAATAATTCTCATTTTCAGGAGCATAGAACGGCTTTCTTATTCTTCTTTATGTGGTAGCAATGTAATCAAATCTTCATCACCTTCTAATAGGTAATAAGCTACAAATATTAGAGGGGTTGAATCTGATGCATTATCAAAATGTAAAATAGGTTGATTTTTAGGCTCGTAAAAAGCTTCACCTGCTTTTATTAGATACGAACTTTGTCCCTCTATTTGAAATAATAAAGTTCCCGAAACTACATAACCCACAACTGGGCAAGAGTGAAGATGATAATCTGCTTTCCCCTTTTGAGGTATTACAATCTTCTTAATTTCGACTTTTGATAAACTCTGTTTATCATGTAAATGAACTGTCAGAAGATCAGTTCTAGTTACTGTACTCTTTTTCATACAAATGCAGCTATTTAGTGATAAAAATAAAACGAATATCAATACTTTATTCATGATTTCTTTGTTTTGCTGCAAAATTAGTGTGAATGAGGTAATTATGTCATTGACCTATGTTAAGAGATTTAAGCCTGCTCAAAGATTCTGGTTTAATACCAAGATAAGATGCAATATGATATTGTGATACATGTTGTTCAATATGCGGGAACGTTCGTAAAAGCAATTTATATCTATCCAATGCACTATCCATTAGTAGCGATGACTCTTTACCGCACTTTCTGATAAAGAGTGTATCTGCAATATACTTTCCTAGCTTATACCACTCATTAGATTCCTGTAACAAAAGTTCGTAGTTGGATTTGGATAAACTCAGTATGAGAGAATTCTCTAATGCCTGTATGCTTCCTATACTTGGCTCTTTGGTTAGAAAACTTCTATAGGAAGTTGTAAAAGAGCCATCTGTATAAAAATCACTTGTATATTCTTCACCATCTTTTTCTATATAAGAGCGAAGTGTTCCCTTTTCAACAAAACCAATAAAAGTGCACACTTTACCCTGCTGCAAAAGAAAATCTTTCTTTTTTAACGAAAATCTTTCAGTTACTTCTATTAATCTCTCATAAGAGCTATTTGATAACCCAATTTCTTCTATTATCAATTTCTTTATGTCCATGATATTCCTTATTAGTTTTACAAAAGTAGGCATAATATTGTATTGGAAAAATGTGAGGCTCTAATTAAATCATATTCAGGCTATTTTAGAGCATAGAATATGCCTAATCATGCCTTTATCAGACACTTCTGGACAGTTTTGAAAACGACTCTTGATTCTTCTTTCATTTGCCGATGAAAATAGAATCAACACGTTTTATAAACCATTAAAAATTAAAAGTATGGAAGTAGTAACCATTGAAAAGAGAACCTTTTCGTATGTCTGCGAACGGTTCACCGAGTTTGCCAAACGAATAGAAAGTTTGTGCAGCACTCATACCCAGAAAGTAGAAAACTGGTTGGATAGTCAGGAAGTGTGCTTGTTGTTAGGTTTTAGCAAACGAACACTGCAATATTACCGAAGCAGTGGACGGCTGGCTTATTCTCAAATCGGCAACAAGATTTATTATAAGTCTTCCGATATTGAAAGAATTATTGCGGACAGTGAAACACAAAATCAATCACCCAAACAAATTATGCCTTATGAGAAGAACTAAAGAAGATTATCCGTCCTTCAATCTGTTTTCCATTGTAGGCACATGGGAAAGCATTAATCTGAATCCTACGATAATCATTTATCGGAGCGATAAAGAGTACCTTCTTTCTATTATATATGTATCGGAAACCACTAAACAAGCTTCACCCGCTACTTATGAGATACAGCAAGATGGTAGCCAGTATTTTATTACCAGTGCATCCAAACGACTCTATGTAGATTATGATCCGGCAAAAGATGTACTTAGCATTTCATCACTTGGTGACTATCTGCGCAACTAATCAGCCATATAGCAATCTTGAAATCAATATTTCAATAAAACAATCTTTCAGTCATGGAACTAATAAATAAAGATACCCCGCAAGTTAAAGAGTTTATTTCTTCGCTTGATTCGATGCTGAACGGTATTGAATCTATAGTTAAGTATTACAAGCCCCACCTGAACGGGGAACGCTTTCTTTCTAATAATGAAGTTTCCAAGAAACTGAATGTCAGTTTGCGAACCCTGCAAGAGTGGCGAGATACAGGGCTAATCCCCTTTATCCAGATAAAAGGTAAAATCATCTATCGCCAGAGCGATATTGATAAACTGCTTCAAAAGCACTACTTTGAAAGTTGGAAAGAGTAACCTGCCAAGCCCAAAACATTGTTTTTCGGAATTTAATTTGAATCATTGACTTTTCCAGTGAAGTATTTAGTCTGTGCAAGTCTTTAGATAAAAATACGCTCGAAATGCAATGAGAGGAAGATTTTTATCTAAACCGAAGGCTTGGACTTGAACAGGCTAAATACGGAACTTACCTTTGTCAATGCTTCATATTGAGTTCTGGAAAACTTACTATAAAAGAAAAGGATTGAGAAAATGAAATTCATTCTTCCCAATCCTTTTTCAATATTAGCTATTATTTTTATTATATAGCCAATTCCGACAGGCAGCTATTTACTTTTTGCATATCCTTGAAAATATTCTGATCCAATACCCTTGCATAGTGTTTTGTTACGCTTGTATCTGCATGACCTAACATCTTAGCAACATTCTCCATACTCACGCCATTTGCAAGGCAAATGCTTGTGGCATAGCTATGACGGGCGGTATGTGTGCTAAGATTTTTATGAATTCCGCACACATCGGCAATCTCCTTCAAATAACTGTTCATGCGTTGATTACACAATACAGGTAAAAGCTTTCCGGTACACTCTGCCACATCCTTATATTTATCAAGTATGGAAGCTGCCACAGGTAACACAGGAATGTTACACATGATTTTGGTCTTTTGGCGGTTCTTCCTTATCCAAAGTTCCCCTTTGTTGTCTTTTACCAAGTGTTCGGGTGATAAATCTTTCACATCGCTGAACGCCAAGCCAGTAAAAATGCAAAAGACAAAAACGTCACGTACCTGTTCTACTCGTTTAATTGTGAACTCTTTAGCGAGAATGATTTTAATCTCGTCCATTGTCAGAAATTCAGGATCGGTTTCTTCAAGTTTGAAGCGGTAATAAGCAAACGGATCTTTCTTTATCCAGTCGTTTTCTAAAGCAATGCGGATAATCTTCTTCAAATTCTTCAATCGGGTGATAGCAGAGTTCTGCGCACAACCTTTTTCAATCTTCAAAAAAGCATCGAACTTAGAAATAAAATTAGCTTCCAAGTTGTTTAGAGCAATATCCGATAGCTGATATTCTTTCTTAATGAATTCCTCCAAATATCGGGTAGTGGTTTCATACCGTTGAACGGTCTTACTAACGAAGTCCTTACCGATTAGCTTACGGCTTTGTTCGTTATGCTCTCTGAATACCTGCAACAGCGTTTTGCTATCTTCGTCCACGCCATAAAACAACTTTCTCACAAGATCAACAGTGATAACTTTGCCGGAAGTTTCCAATTCTCTATAAATTTGGTGTACGTGTGAACGTGTGATTTCTAAGTAGTGGTTCAGTTCCACCGACATACGGTCTTTGCCTTTTGAATTCTCTTTAGCCTGATTCCATAGATTTACAGGACAGCTTCTTTTGATAGAAATATCTACCATACAGCCGTTTACGGTGATTCTCATGCACACGGGTGCTTCTCCGTTCTTTAATAATTTGCCTTTCTTGATGAAGAACAATACAGAAAATGATTTTCGAGCCATTTTTACATCGTTTTTAAAGTTACAAAACTATGTATTCTCTTCCAAAGTACAACCATGCAAAATGCTATGAATCAGTGAGAAAAATGCAAATTCGTGGGACTTTTTCGAACTAAATTTTAGTCCCACGATTTATCCACCGATAATATGCTTGAAACGGCTATTTTCTGCTACCTGCCAGAAAAAAGAAATCCCTGATAATGTCTGATTATCAGGGATTTGCTTGATTTTTCTTTTGTTTTCAGTGATCCGCCTGGGGCTCGAACCCAGGACCCCAACATTAAAAGTGTTGTGCTCTACCTGCTGAGCTAGCGAATCAATCCTTTATTGCTGTTAAGCGGGTGCAAAGATAGAGCTATTTTTCATAATTGCAAATTAATTCCGAACATTTTTGTTATCTTTGTGCCATAAATATCAATACACATTATTTATATATGGCTGACGATAAAAAAATAATTTTCTCGATGGTGGGAGTAAGCAAAGCTTTCCAACCTAACAAGAATGTACTAAAAGACATTTATCTTTCTTTCTTCTATGGAGCGAAGATTGGTATTATCGGTCTCAATGGTTCGGGTAAATCTACTTTGCTGAAGATTATTGCCGGTCTGGAGAAATCTTATCAGGGGGAAGTGGTCTTTTCTCCCGGGTATTCAGTGGGATATCTGGCACAGGAACCTTATCTGGATAACACAAAGACTGTGAAAGAAATCGTAATGGAGGGTGTGCAACCTATTGTTGATGCCCTGAACGAATACGAAGAAATTAATCAGAAGTTCGGTTTACCTGAATATTATGAAGATCAGGACAAAATGGATCAACTTTTTGCGCGTCAGGGAGAGTTGCAGGACATTATCGATGCAACGGATGCCTGGAATTTGGATAGTAAATTGGAGCGTGCAATGGATGCTCTTCGTTGCCCGCCCGAAGATCAGTCGGTGGCTAACCTGTCCGGTGGTGAGCGCCGCCGTGTGGCTCTTTGCCGACTGTTATTGCAAAAGCCTGATATTTTGCTGCTCGACGAACCGACGAACCACTTGGATGCTGAGTCTATCGACTGGTTGGAGCAACATTTGCAACAGTACGAAGGTACGGTAATTGCAGTGACGCACGACCGCTACTTCCTCGATCATGTTGCTGGATGGATCCTTGAACTTGACCGCGGTGAGGGTATTCCCTGGAAGGGCAACTACTCCAGCTGGAGTAGTTGCCCTTCCAGGGAATA
>OGIB01000792.1_pt1 | contig 13607 bp, 8 predicted proteins | sample 1571691 | NCBI WGS metagenome assembly OGIB01 (sample SAMEA2582058, study PRJEB24529) | metagenome | biome: Human gut stool | place: China | collected 2011
ATGAGTATTTCTCTGGTGGTAATAGCAATTTCTATGTTAGCTATGTTTATATGCAGCTTCTTCGCTACTAAATAAAAAAGTAAAATATGAAGACGGCTATCAAACTTGTATTAATAGACCTTGTCATTGCGCAAATTGTTGCCCCTGTCCTGATTATGATTCCTTGTACTATCTATTTGTTAGTAACCACAGGAAATTTGGATAAGGCTGTTCTGACGCAAACAATTATAATTCCGGCGCAATTGGCCGGTCAGATAATGATGGGTATCTATCTGTGGAAGGCCGGCTACATCAGCACAAAGAAAGAGACCTGGTCACTTGTGTCCGCTCCTTATCTTTTAGGTAGTGCAGTGGCAATCCTTACCAGTGGATTTGTTGTTTCTTCATTAATGAGTTTGCTGGATTGGATACCTAATATCATGGAGCAATCTTTCGATATCCTCCAATCCGGCTGGGGAGGGATTCTTGCAATAGCAATCGTAGGCCCTGTACTTGAAGAATTATTGTTCCGGGGAGCAATCACCAAAGCTTTGCTCCAACAATATAATCCGACCAAAGCAATTCTTATTTCGGCACTTCTATTCGGTGTCTTTCATATAAATCCCGCACAGATACTTCCGGCATTTCTGATCGGTATCCTGTTGGCATGGACTTATTATAAAACGGGTAGTCTGATACCTTGTATATTCATGCATATATTAAATAACTCCTTATCAGTATATCTCAGTATCAAATATCCCGAAGCGGAGAATATGGATGACCTGATTAGCGGTACACCGTATCTTATTATTCTTATCGGTGCAATTGTCATACTGGCAGGAGTCATTCCATATATGCAACGCATGACCTCTAATAAGTAGAGGTCATATCTTCAGGAACACAAATATAAAAGTCTGCTCTTCCTTTATTTTCTTCATCTAATTGGTCTATACTTTCCTGACGGACTGAACAGACAGTTTTAATCGTTGTCCCCGGACGATATTGAAGCAGATAAGGAATTATTCCTCCTTTAAAATCAGAATGGTAGTTCCCGTTAAAATGCAGGAATTTATCCTTTATATTATGAGCTATAAACCAGCCCATTGTTGCATCTTTGATAGCTTGCGCCTGTGCCAAATATTCCTGATTGCCTTTACTCTTACCCATCATCTGCATTAATGCAAAAGCACCACCTTCTTCTTCCTTGTAGGTAAACTGAATAGGAAGAGGCGGCAAGTATCGCTTTGCTTCATTAGATAATGAATCCAAATACTGTAAGCCATTATCTTTTACAACATTAGCATAGCGTCGTGGTACGTTAGTTGCAATAAATGGAATTTTATTCTCTTTTGCGAAAAAGACAAATGGAGCATAATCCGTACTATAATTATCCCACAACCGGGCTTCTGCCTCAAATCTGTCATAAGAAATCGCGCGACTCATGTATTCATCCAAAATCAGCTGATTATCCGCCTCAAGCATTTCAGCTCCCAACATCAGTTTTTCCTTATGAATAGCATATAGCGAACGGGTTATTTCATATTCCAGCCAATGAGTAATACAACAATTATGAATCTCGCCTATAAACACGACATCCGGTTGTGCCAACGCTTCAATAAGCTCATCATAGCCTATCTCCTTGCCTTCGGCATTAAACAATGTATATGCTCTCTTGTATCCTTTCTGAGCAAAGGCCGCTACTCCTATAGAACACAAAAGCAATAACCCACAAAATCTTGAGAAAAATAAATTATTCATATTTTTGATGTTTTCCAATATATAACAATACAAATTTATCGGGATTCGTAAAATGCTTAAATGCTTTCTGAATATCCACAGTGGATATGCTATCGAGACATTGTTCATATCGCTCAAAATCAGCGACAGACTCACCATTCTTCAGCAAATTCACAAGATTAGTACGCCATTCGGCAGAAGCCTCATCCGAAAGCACTTTTCGTTTTGTAACCCAAAAAGACTTTTTCAAAGTTTCCAATTCCTCTTCGCTCACTTTACTTGTACGAAGCTCATTTATAATCTGCTTTATAAGCTCCTCCACCTTCTTCGTATTTACGAAATCAACAGAGGCCGACAAATCAAAATAAAAGACTTGTTGTGGCAGCCCATTATAAAATAAAGAAGCGTATGGAGAATAGACTATATTCTCTCCTTCACGCAAAACACTTAACAAGCGGTTTTGCAAGATATCACGCATCAATTTCAGTGTAAGGCTATTTTTCAAGGAAGGCTGATAATTTCCACAGAAAACATAATCAAAGATAGTCTGCGTATCATTATCATTCGGAAATTCTTCTATGTAAGTTTTCTTAGGGAGCTTAAACGCTTTGTTGGGATAAGACACTGTATTTACTTTCGGCATACGTCCGAACGTCGCAGTTAACAATTCTTTGATGCTATCCGTATCAAACTTTCCTGTTACTACGAATGTCATTTGCGACGGATTGCTGTATAATGAACAATAATAATCTGCAATCTTATCCAGATCCAATCTTTCCAGATCCATTTTTGTTAGAGCCGGACGAGGTACCGTATTTCCCATTAGAGAATCCAGGCGGTTTGTCAACATACGATCAGAAGCACGTTTCATCATTTGTTCCAATACACTTTCCTTCCCGAAACGCTCCATTTCATCTTTACGAATCTCATCAAAATCCTCATAGCAAAGCTCCGGACGACACATCTTCTCGTACATCAAATTAAAGAGTTCTCGTGCTTTGGCAGCAGGAGACATTCCCATAATATCATGCCAATAATTACTGATAGCAATATTCATAGATATTTCTTCCTGTTGCATAAAAGAAGATAGAGTATCATAAGGAATACAAGCTACCCCTCCCATTTCCATATAACCTCCTGTCCCTTCATATAAAGGATAATCTTTATCTGATAAATCTGCTGTCCCTCCTCTTCCAAAAGCTGTCACAAAAATGGATTGACTTTCATCATTTGTCGGACGGAGAAGAATACGTAAGTCATTTTTCAGAATTACTTCTGTTATGTTAAGGTCTGCGTATTTCTTCTCACTAACTATATCTGAGGCCTTAAAAGGATAACTCTCAACCAGGCAAGCAGGTGTCACTACTCTTTCTTCTTTCACATCTTTACGTACATACGTAAAATCTTTCAACGGGTTCTTAATACCTTCATCCCATGCCTGAACAACTTCTTCTTTTTTAAGAGAATTTTGTTTACCTGCATTATTACGATAAGCCACCAATAAGGTTTGATCTTTGTATGAAAGCCACTCACGCAAAAGTTGTTGCAAAGTAGCGCTATCAGTCGCCCGTATCTTGTCCGCCAACTGTTTCATTTCACTATCTGACTGAATATAACGGTCGTCGGATATCACATAATCAACAAAATCATCACACCATTTAGAAGGTAATTGAGTTGAGTTATCTACTTTCAAACGCCTCAGATGCTCATTAATAGCATCCTCCACTTCTTCCTGCTTAAAGCCGTTTTTCTGAATAGACTCCATTTCATTAGACAGTTCGGATACTTGTTGCAAGAGATTTGCCTTATCTACCCCGGAAAAAGCAAAAACAAAATGATTCTTATCAGAAAGAAACCATGCATCAGAAACATTGCACCGGATATTCTGGTATTTCAACCGGTTACTGATAGCACGTATCAATAAAGATCCGAGTTCCTTCTGATAAATACTGCCGATTGTATTACCAATCACACAAGGATGAGGAATCATCAGCTCCAACTCTGAACTACGCTCCAGATCATCCCCAATTTCATATAACTCAACTCCCGGGTCATAAGTCAATGGATAAGTACGATAGCCTTTGACTTCTTTACGAGGAATAGATGAAAACATTTCCTTGATTTGTTTTTCAATAGATTCCGGATCTACATTACCAACCACAACTACGGTAGCCATCTGCGGAGAATACCATTTTTTATAGAATTCAATCAACGTCTTACGGTCAATACTACGAATATCCTCGGAACTTCCCAACGGCATACGCTCCGTGAAATGGTTCTTTCCGATTTTTAATGCATAAAAATCATCCCCCAAGTCATATCCGCGCAATTCTTCCAAAATAACGCCCCGTTCCTTCTTCGTCCGCTCTTCTTCGAAAGTGATTCCGCTCAGCCAATCTTTCAAAATCAATAAAGTTTTGCTACTAACTTTATGGTCAGTTTTATCCATAGGCACTGTCAACATAAAGATCGTACGATCATATCCGGTTACCGCATTTATATCACGTCCAAACTTCATGCCCAAAGTTTCCAGATAGTCTACCATTCCCCTGCCAGGAAAATGTTTACTACCGGCAAACGACATATGCTCCAGAAAATGGGCGGCTCCTTTTTGCTCTTCCGACTCTTGAACAGAACCGATACGCATCACTAACCGGAATTCTGTTGTGTGAATCGGCGCCTCGTTAGGAAGGATTAAATAATGTAACCCATTAGCCAAGGTCCCTTCAACTGTATTAGGAGGTAAATTTACTTTTTTCTCCAAATGAGAAGCTTTCTGTTGTGCAAGCATATTCACGGGAAGTCCTCCTAATAGAACTGCCAAGAATAGAAAAACTTTAAACTTTGTCTGCTTAAACATGAATGGTCGTTTTATATATTATATTTATTCATTTAATGTATAAGTCACGCGAATCTGAGTATACCCTAACGAATTAACATGATCCCAAGGGAATTGAAAACTAAAGGTTTTCTCATTAAACATTCCTTTCGGTTCAATCCAGTCTGAAGGTTCATTCTCCCAATTGTCTTCATCAATAGACGAATACACTAAACAAACTGGATTTAAAGTTATTCCTTCCTCTATCAAATCACTAACACTCGCTTCCACCATATTATCTCCCTCCTGAACTAAAATCGTACCACCTTCGTCAGCCATTTTCTTCCAACGCTCCCAAGCGGTAAAAGAATATTCAAAAGGCAATGATTCTATTTCTTCATCCCAAAGATTTAAAGTCGGGCCTACGAATGAAAAAGTACCTTCATCCGGCAATAATTCCAAATTATCAAGAACTACACTAAATACTTCCTTACTCATGTCATAGCCAATCGCCTCCATCATAGAGACATATTTACTTCCTTCAAAAATCCAAAATTCATTCTCCACCGTTTCTTTTCTGTATATTTCCCACAAAAATGAAGTTATTCCCATTGGATTATCAATCATCTTAAGTATCGGACGATCTGCAGTAGCATTCTCACTCAATGTTATCATACTCTTTCCTTCAAAGGAGCGAGTCTCCGTATCACTAAATACTCCAACCTCATCTGCTGGGAAAGTCACCTCTACGCGACAGCTTACTTCACCCATAAAGCGATTAAGATTAAGCCTGTACTTCTCCATATAGCCATGAACAAACTCAATCTGTTGTTCGGTCAAGTCCGGCAAGGTTGGATTTGGCCTTACAGTCAGTTTCAATTCATTCCATGGTTGCATACGTTCGTCTGTATAATCCTTTACCTTTAAAGTTATCATCCTTTGGTTATTCAGCAAACTCTGACGATTGGAAAGTACCTTGAAACGCGCCGTCTTCTCTCCCGCCTTTATTTGTACTGCCCCATTTTCCAAGCGCAAAATATCATCTGCATTATCCAACAATTCGAAATTAATTACAGCATCATTTTCTACGGAAGTAGCCAGAAGTACATCAACAGTAATTGCACGTTCATCACTTTCCGAAAGTGCAGGATCATCGGAAGTACTCATTTGTATATAATTGCGTCCCTTATAAGTATAATCAATGTTGTTACTACAAGCTATAACAATCCAGGACAGACAAATCAAAAATATGAATAAAGAATAATATTTGTATTTCATAATCTTCTTTGTTTTTAAGATAGAAAAATTATCTATTCAGAGGCCACCCCTCATTTTGAGTCATATTCTCATTATATTTATATTCAGAACGAGGAATAGGAAAACACCAGCGATAATCGCTACTCTCAATTTTTACATCTTCACTGCTCCCCCATTTCGCTAACCGGGAAAGGCTTCCAGAATGTAAACGTTTCAAATCAAAATACAGTATACCTTCACCCGCAAATTCTTTCATTTTTTCCAGATGAATAGCCTGCAGCAGTGCATTACCTGTCAGTCCCTCATCAAGAGTCGTGGCTTGACAAGCTGCCAAATATTCATTCAATTTCCGAATTGCGACATCTTCTTTACCCACCATCCGACTATAAGCCTCGGTAGCTATGAAATAAGCTCCGGCATAACGCATTATATTTATATATTGTATACTTTCTGAATCCTTATTTACTTTATTATATTTACCTAGCAAATTCCTTTGTTCTCCTTCCATTTCAAAAGGATAAACATTGTATGTCTTCCGTATATCTTCCTCCCCATAAACAATCTGAGGATTCAAAGCGAAATAATCACCACTTGTTTCATTAAACTGAATGTCCGCATAATAACTCTTTGCTGTATAAAACGCAAAGATACGCTCCTTGCAAGAAGCAGTTTCCCACAAACGTTTATATCCCGCAACAGTAAACATATCATCTGTTGCCTGCTCTAATATTTTCTCTGCATAAATCGCAGCCTGTCCATATTGTCCTGCATATAATTCCAGTTCAGCAAGCAAATAATAAACCGCTGTTTGAGATAACCACCCATTTTTTTCCGGAGCATTCTCCGTATCGGCCGCCTCTGTCAACAATGTACGGATAGCAGATACACAATCTTCAATAGAAGAACGTTTTGGAAATTCAAGTCCCAAACGTTCTTTCAAAACAATGCCATCAGCTTGCGGATCTTTGTCATAAGCTGGTGCAAACAACCTTAGCAAATTGAAATAACAAAGAGCCTTCAATGCTTTGCACTCACTTATTATAGCTGCTTTTGCACTCTCCTCCGAAGCATTCTCCAATACGATATTATCCACCCGTTCAAGCAAAGTATTGCAAGAAGCAATTGTATTATAATATTCCAGCCAGATAGTCTCCGCAAAAGAAGTTATAGAGTTATCCTGCCACAAATAAAGATTCTTCTGACTCATATCCTTTCCTGTAATAGACGTTTGACAAAAGTCATCACCTAAGATAGAAAGTTCATATTCATAGTGCGGATATAGTAAATAAGCAGATGTCAGGAGCGAACGGGCCGTGGAAACATTAGTAATAGCATCAGGATCCGAATACTGGTCAGCAGGAGGAATCGAAAGGAAAAAAGACGATACTCCCGCTAAAATTCCTGATATGGCAGTAAATATATAGATGAATTTCTTTATCATAATCATTATTCTTTAAAAAGTCAGACTCATATTGAATGTATAAATAGGCTGCATACTACCCGCCAATGTACCACTTTCCGGATCCGATTCCTTATATGAGGTCCACGTAAACAAATTAGAACCCTGAAAAGCAAGCGTCGCATACTTTACAAACGGTAATGTCTTTCTTAAGAAATGAGGTGGCACTCGGTAACGAAGAGAAACCATAGAGAGCTTCAAATAATCACTCTTACCTACTGTCAACGAGTTCGGGTATTGGCTTAAATTGTCTTCTGCTACAGCAGATGTGTAAAAAGGAGTCGGATAAACTTTACCTTCATCTCCCGGTTTAAACCACATTTTATCTGTTTGTCCAGCAACAGCATTTTTATTTGAATCATCTTTATCACGCACATACGAATAGTTAAATTGGTGGATACCACCGTGTACATAATAGAAATCCATATCCAAATCGAATGATTTATAAGAAAGCGATAGTCCAAAACTTCCGCTATATGGAGGCGTAGAATGACCCAATGCTACCACATCTTCAGCAGTCAATGCTTCACTTGCTTGTTTTTCCTTATTACCTTTCACCAGAAAAACAGGATAACCAGTCAAAGGATTAATCCCCAGAGAAGAAGGTCCGTAAATCATATCATACGACTTACCCACCTCATAATCAGGAAGCAATGCTTCTTCAGAGGTATATATTCTATCAGCATAATAAAGATCAATAACTTTGTTACGGTTATAAGCTATATTCCCCCGCAAACTAAGCAACCAATCGTTTGTATCCAACACTTTCATATTCACTCCAAATTCGAAACCTCTATTCTCAAGTATTCCTATATTACGTTTCAATGTAGTATATCCAGTAGAAGACGGAATCGGAACATCCAACAACGCTTGTTCGGTACGACGGTTGTACCAACTCGCCTCTAAAGTGATACGATCAAACAGACCTATATTAATTCCTGCATCAATAGACTTAGTCTGTTCCGGTTTCAGATCTTTATTATAAAGCCCCATTAAGTCAAGTGGACGCTGGTCTTCATAACTGTTAGTAGAATAAGCAAAAGTGGCTACTGTTGAAGAGACAGAGACGCCATTCAAATTGGCAGTATATCCATAAGAAGCTTTTAGGTTCAGACGGGTTAAAACGGGGTTATCCGACAGAAATTCATAATAACTAGGAGTCCAACCAATCCCCACTGCCCAAGCACTGTTCCAGCGTTTGTCGGAAGGCAAAATAGAGGAAGCGTCAGTCTTATAAGTACCATAAAGGTCATAAATATTATCAAAAGTATACCCGACAACAGCACCAAATCCCAACTGGGCATTTTTATCTTTCAACGCCCCCACTTCAGCTTTACGCGTTCCTTGAATAGATTGATTGATAGCAGCCGCAGATTTTATAGTTCCAACCCCATAACCGGTAATAGAAACATTATCCAACTGCGTCAGGTAATAATCTATATTAGCACCTAACGTCAGATTATGTTTCCCTGCATATACATTATTATAAGTCACACGAACATTAGTAGAAACATTGGTTGTCGTATTCTTTGATTTTGAATAAATACCACGTTGAATCTCAGGAACTCCCGTTGTCATTTCCGAATATGCAGTAGAAGGAGTAAATTGTTCTGTCTCGTCCAGCAAAAAATCCAGGCCGGCCACTGCCGCCACATCCAGTCCAGGTAATGGGTTCAAAATCAAACTGCCACTAATACCGGCTGTCTTTGCCGCATCTTCCTGACTGTACTGATTCATCAAATCATTGTAGGTACGTCCCGGATAAGAAACTAATTCGCCACTATCTTTTGTTTCATAAGGATTCAGTTCATAAACCAGTTGAGTAGGGTCCGAGGTTGTACCATTCGGTGTATTTGTCTTAGCATATCCCCCATTTACACTTAGCAATGCATAACCGATATGTCCCAATTTCTGGTCCATATTCATGCGCAAACTCATACGCCGTTTATCATTACCCGGCAAACGCCCTCCCTGTTGAGTATAGTTAGCAGAAACATAATAGGTTGTCTCTTCACTTCCTCCACGAATACTGACATTATGTTTCTGATAAAGACTATTCCGGATAAGTTCATGGAACCAGTCGGTATTAATATTCTTCAATTCATCCAGTTTTTGTTGTCCTGCCGCTATCAGTTGTGGCAAATTCGGATCATCAGCATGATATTTATTATAATAATCTGCACTATATCGGTAACCGGGAGTTTCTACATTTTGCAAACGACGTTCCAGTTCCAGCTTTTCTACAGAATTCATCATAGAAATTCCCCGACGGCCACGAGTAGTTATACCCATATCCAAAGTATAGGTAACCATTGTTTGTCCGCTAATTCCACGCTGGGAAGTTATTTCCAGTACCCCATTAGCAGCTTTTATACCATATAAAGCACAAGCAGCCGCATCTTTAAGTACCTTGATTTCTTTAATATCTTGAGGGTTCAGATTATAAAAAGTTTCCGAGCTTATGACCTTTCCATCCATTACATACAGTGGCTCATTGGTTGTGTTTCCCCTTCGTAAAGAGGAATTTCCCCTGATGCGTATCTCAGGAGCAGAACCCAGTTCTCCTGTATTTGTTACAATCAGCCCCGGTACAGATCCCTGCAAAGCCAAGCCCATATCAATCATCGGCTTACTATTAATACGCCGCATATCGACTTCTTGCACTACACCGGAACGAGCACGAATATCTATCTCGTTAATATTGGCTTTAGCAGTCACAACAACCTCATCCATATTATTAGTGTCGTCCGCCAAAGTTACTTCCAGCTTAGTCTGACCTTTATAAGTGATAGTTTTACGCCGCATACCAATAAACGAAAATTCAATTGATACACCTTGCTCCCATTTACCTGCTAGCACAAACTCTCCTTTTTCATTGGAGACTGTCCCATAAGGAGTATTTTTTACTTTAATGTTTACACCAGCCAAAGGCAAGTTCTGAGAATCATATACGTGTCCGGTTATTCGGTTTTCCCTCACTTGAGCTTGTACTAACATATAGAAAACCATACAAAACCAGAACAGGATTACTCTTTTCACATAATTTTTCATAAGCTCGCGTTTTATTCACTTTTTTGCAAAAAAATAAATAAAAAAGCAAAGTATCAAACGAAACTTATTATATTATATATTTTTAAACATTGGTCAAATAGACAGATTCCTTACTTTTTTCTAAATAAAACAACAGAAAAACTAGCAAAAAACTTCCATAAACCTATGTACAAGCTTTCCTGAATAAAATCTATAATTTTATAAAATTTTCACAAGATCAACAAGCATATCATAAAAAAGGGAAGTTCTCACTTCCCCTCTTTTGCTTTGAATGCCAATGCATACATTCGTATTTGTTTGACCATGGACAACAACCCATTGCTACGTGTAGGTGACAGATGTTCTTTCAACCCTATCTTATCTATAAAATAAAGATCAGTATTCAAGATTTCATCAGGAGTGTGTCCTGAAAGGACTTTTATCAGCAAGGCAATAATTCCTTTTACAATCAAAGCATCACTTTCCGCCTTAAAAACAATCTTACCGTCTACCTCGTCCGCTTGAAGCCATACTCTGCTTTGACATCCTTCAATCAGATTCTGTTCCGTCTTATATTTTTCTTCAAGCGGTTCCTGCTCATTTCCCAAATCAATAAGTAGTTGATACCGATCCATCCAGTCATCGAAGTCACTGAACTCTGCAATCACTTCGTCTTGTAATTCATTAATTGACATATATATAATTGCTATTTACAAATTTCTAAATACTCTAAATAACAAGGAGATTATTTTTCATTGTAGATTACTTCCAATACAGTCTGCCCGACCGCCTTCAGTGTATTCCTGTCTATATGCTCCATATTATCATTGATAGTATGCCAGGTCGGGGTAAAACCACCTTCCGGATCGGAAGCAATAATATCGATCGTTTTAATACGTGCCAGGCGGTTGATAAACAAATGGTCATCCGTCACCCCTCCTCCGTCTTCATCAATGAACATTTTGCCATATCCCAATTTCTTGGCTGCTTTCCACACCTTTTTATTTATATCCGGCGCAAATCTCTCAGAATATGATTCTTTCAGGAAAACCGTATTTTCGCCACCTACCATATCAAGCAGGATACCAAAACGAGCATTATATCCCTGTACATGAGGGTTACGCGCCCAGTATTGTGCACCCAGACACCATGATTCTTCATTATTCTGGTCATGTGTACCATAATCTTCGGCATCAAGAAAAATAATGTCAATACCAAGTTCCGGCTGCCGTTGATTGACCAAACGGGCTATTTCCAACAGAGCTCCTACTCCGCTTGCACCATCATTCGCTCCCAGAATCGGAGTCTTGTGATTCTTTTCGTCAGGATCGTTATCGGCCCACGGACGTGTATCCCAGTGGGCAAATAAAGCGATTCTTTTTTTACTTTCCGGCTTATAAGAACCGATAATATTTCGCGCTTTCAACAAAGTACCGTTATAAGCAATCAGATCGGCATACTGATCGGTCACCTGCGCACCGAAATCTTTTAATTGCTTAGCCAGATAATTTCCACAAGCTACATGCCCCTTTGTATTAGGAACACGAGGACCAAAATCTACTTGATTCTTTACATACAGATAAGCACTATCTGCATCAAACTGTGGTACATTCACAACTATCTTTTCGTTTTGTTCACTTGTACTATTTGCCTTATTGCCACCTCCGCAGGAGAATGCTGATAATAACAAAAAGGCACTTACCAATACTATCATAATTTTCTTTTTCATCATCCTCTTTTCTATTAAAGTCTCAAAATTAGTCATTTTCATCACAGCATTGTTCAGATGAAATAGATTATTAACAAATAAACTTTAATTCTACATTTTTCTTTCCAACCGTAAACTCTACTTTTGCTCCGTTTATAAGCGGCAAATTATGAGTAACATGCCCTACAGGAAAATTAAAGCAAACGGGGTAATCATACTCTTTTACCAAATCCGCCAGAGCAGCATACAACTCTTTGCCCAGCGAACAATCTTCTTCATATTCCGTAAACTGTCCGACAATCAGTCCAGATAATTTTTCAAGTACACCGCCCAATTTTAGATTATACATCATGCGTTCAATGGCATGAGGTCGTTCGCTGACATCTTCGATAAACAGCACAGTTCCTTCTGCCGGAATATCATAAGGAGTACCGCGCAAACCGTAAGCTACCGCCATATTCCCCCCACGAAGAACCCCCTGCGTACTGCCCTGCTTATTCAACTTATGTTTCTCACAAGTATAAGAAGGCAAGTTTCCGAACAGGATATCTTTCAAATAGTTTGTACACGGATCATCCTCCGGCTCTACCGCAAGATGACGTGCCATTAACGAATGCAACGAAGCATATCCGTTTTTCTGAAACAGATTGTGCAATGCAGTAATATCACTGAAGCCCAACAACCATTTCGGATATTCACGAAATGCCGTAAAATCAATCTTATCTATCAGATGTACAGCTCCATATCCTCCACGACTACTAAGGATAGCTTTCACTTTCGGATCATCCATTGCATCCTGCAAATCTTTCAGACGTTGGCTGATCGTGCCGGCATATCGCCCGGATGAACCTCCGGCGTGCTTTCCCATAACAACTTTCACCCCCCATGATTCAATCCGTTTCTTGGCACCTTTCAGGAATTGTTTGTCTATCTTACTGGAGGGCGATACGATAACTACTTTATCACCTTTCTGCAAAAAAGGAGGAAATTGAATATCCATATATGTTCTTATTTTTTTGACTTCCGTTGATAAAAATGTACCCAGTCCACTTCCATTTCTACCGGAAGATCTTCAGGACCGACCGCTCCGACCCACGAGCCTCCCAATTGCATATCAATCAGCAGGTAAAAAGGCTGATTAAAAGGGTATTGCCCTTCTTCTTTTGTTTGTATGCGAGGATAGGTAAACGTATGCATATCATTGATATAAAATGAAAGGCTGTCCGGATACATTTCTACTGCGTAAACATTGTACCGATCAGGATAAATAGGTCCCGTGGAATGAGACTTTGGATTTTCTGTGATGCCCAATGTGTAGGTATAATGAGAATGAACAGTCTGATAAGCAATTGAATCGTTATTCAAACGTTCCATAATATCAATTTCGCCACCGGACGGCCATGCCGCTTTTTCAGGTAACATCCAGATAGCCGGCCATGCCCCTTTCGCAGCATTCAACTTGGCACAAATTTCAATACGTCCGTTTATAAAAGCTTTCTTGCCTTTTGTATAAACACCGCCCGTCAAATAAGGAGCCGTGTCATTGGGCTGAACCTGATTGACGATACCTCTCAACACCAGTTTGCCTTCACGCATTGCATAACAAGAATCAAAGTCAG
>OGIB01000793.1_pt1 | contig 13602 bp, 8 predicted proteins | sample 1571691 | NCBI WGS metagenome assembly OGIB01 (sample SAMEA2582058, study PRJEB24529) | metagenome | biome: Human gut stool | place: China | collected 2011
TCGGCGTGGCAGGCTGGCTGTACGGCCTGATCATGGACGGCATCGTCGCCGGTGTGGGCGCGGTGCTGGGCTTTGTGCCTCAGATGCTGGTGCTGTTCTTCCTGCTGTCCATTCTGGAGGACGTGGGCTATATGTCCCGCGTGGCCTTTATCATGGACCGTATCTTCCGTAAGTTCGGCCTTTCCGGCAAGAGCTTCATCCCCGTGCTGGTGGGCACCGGCTGCGGCGTGCCGGGCGTCATGGCTTCCCGTACCATCGAGAACGAGCGTGACCGCCGCATGACCATCATGACCACCTGCTTCATCCCCTGCGGCGCTAAGATGCCTATTATCGGCCTGATCGCAGGTGCCATGTTCGGCGGCTCTCCGCTGGTTGCTGTTTCCGCTTACTTCATCGGCATGGCTGCCATCATCTGCTCCGGCATCATCCTGAAAAAGACCAAGATCTTTGCCGGTGACCCCGCTCCCTTCGTTATGGAGCTGCCTGCTTACCATGTGCCTGCCTGGGGCAACGTGTTCCGTGCTACCTGGGAGCGCGGCTGGTCCTTCATCAAGCGTGCCGGTTCCGTCATTCTGCTTGCGACCGTCGTGCTGTGGTTCCTGCAGGGCTTTGGCTTCGAGAACGGTGCCTTCGGCATGGTCGAAGATCAGGACAACTCCGTCCTGGCTGCCATCGCCACCAAGATCGCATGGATCTTTGCACCTCTGGGCTTTGGCAACTGGAAAGCAACCGTCGCTTCCGTGTCCGGCCTGATCGCCAAGGAGAACGTCGTTGGTACCTTCGGCGTGCTGTATCACTTCGGCGGCGAGCTGTCTGAGAACGGCGACGAGATCTGGGCCGCGGTGGCACAGGATTACACTGCACTGTCTGCTTACGCCTTCATGATCTTCAACCTGCTGTGTGCTCCCTGCTTCGCAGCCATGGGCGCCATCAAGCGTGAGATGAACAACGGCAAGTGGACTGGTATCGCCATCGGTTATATGTGCCTGCTGGCTTACTGCTCCGCGCTGGTGGTGTATCAGCTGGGCGGCCTGATCACCGGCGAGGTGCACTTCGGCCTGTTCAGCGTGGTGGCAATTGTGGTGCTGGCAGCGTTCATCTACCTGCTGGTGCGTCCCAATAAGTATGCGGGTAACAACGAAGTCAAGATCGACGTGACCAAGATCTGATCAAACCGCATGACATTGTGAAAGGGTGTGTTTTGTATGATGGAATTCCTCGCTGCAAATTTTAATCTGCCCACGATCATTGTGGCAGTCATCGTGTTTGGCGGTGTGGGCTGGATCACATGGCACTCCCACAAGCATGGCGGCGGCTGCAGTGGGTGCAGCGGCTGTGGCGAAGGCGGCTGCAATGGCAGCTGCAGCGGTTGCAGCGGCTGTCACTGAGCATTGAAATGAACCGCAAGGAGCGCGGGCTGAAACTCTCGGCTCGCGCTCCTTTTTAAGTAAAACAAAGTTAGCTTATGATAACACCGGGCAGGCCCCGGCGCGTAAAAAGGAGAGTGACCGGTATGCAGCTGACCGCAGCGCATCTGCGCTATCTGCTGGCCATCTACGAGGTAAGCCGCACCCATCTGGACATCAGCTCCCGCAGCATTGCGGAAAAGCTGGGGGTGACAAAACCCTCGGTGGTGCGCATTCTGAACCTGCTCATGGAGCAGGGCATGATCGTAAAGGAGTACTACGGTAAAATTTACCTGACCGACCGCGGCATCTGGGTGGCAAAGCGGGTGCAGCAGGAGCTGGACGCCATTCTGGCGCACTTTCCGCCGGTGAGCGGGGAGCTGACAGGCGAGGAAAAGTGGAACGCCGCCCTTGCCATGACCAGCGCTTTGCCCCAGCGCCTTTTTACCGCCGACTATGAGCGGATGGTGGAGGGGGAAGAGATTGAGGAGAAACACCCATGATAAACAAAAAACTGCTGTCCTTCGACCGGGCGGCGCTGCGCTATGTGGGAGCAAACGTGGCGTTCCAGTGGCTGGGGCTGGTGTGTAATATCATCTTTGTCCGGGCGGTCGCCCGGCTGGTGGGGGCGGCCTTTGCGGGCAGCCTGACCGCTGCCGCGCTGCGGCAGAATATCCTGCTCTGCCTTGGCACGGTGCCGCTGCGCTTTGCCTTTACCATGCTGGCCTCCGGCATGAGCGATCAGGCCTCGCGGGACGTCAAGCGCACTCTGCGCAGCAAAATTTATGAAAAGCTCACCCGCCTTGGCCCCGGCTATACCGGCACGGTGGCTACCAGCGAGGTGGTCATGCTGGCCAGCGAGGGCGTGGAGCAGATCGACACCTACTTTGCAAAATATCTGCCCCAGCTGTTTTACAGCCTGCTGGCACCCGTCACCCTGTTTGCGCTGCTGGTGGGGGTGCACGCGCGGTCAGCGGTCATTCTGCTGTGCTGTGTGCCGCTGATCCCCATGTCCATCGTGGCAGTACAGAAGTTTGCCAAAAAGCTGCTGGCCAGCTACTGGAGCGAGTACACCACGCTGGGCGACAGCTTTCTGGAGAACATTCAGGGGCTGACCACCCTGAAAATTTATCAGGCCGACGGCTGGAAGCACGAACAGATGAACGCCGAAGCCGAGCGCTTCCGCAAAATCACCATGCGGGTGCTGACCATGCAGCTGAACTCGGTCACCCTGATGGACCTGATGGCCTACGGCGGCGCAGGGCTGGGCATCATCAGCGCCGTGGCAGCCTTTGCGGCGGGACAGCTGGAACTGACCGCCACGTTGACCATTTTGCTGCTGGCGGCAGACTTTTTCCTGCCGCTGCGGCTGCTGGGCAGCTACTTCCACATTGCCATGAACGGCGCGGCTTCGGCGGAGAAGATCTTCCGGCTGCTGGCAGCTGAGGAGCCGCAGGACGGCGCACAGAACGCCCCGGCGGATACCACGCTGGCGCTGGAAGATGTGACCTTTGGCTACGAGGCCGGCCGCACCGTGCTGAAAGACGTCTCCTTTACCGTGCCGCAGGGCAGCTTTGTCTCGCTGGTGGGCGCTTCCGGCAGCGGCAAAAGCACCATTGCCGCCCTGCTGGCAGGGCGCTGCACCGGGTATACCGGGCAGGTGACCATGGGCGGCGTGCCGGTACAGCAGTTGCAGCAGGCTGCGCGGCAGCGCACGTTGACCGTCGTGCCGCATGATTCCACCATTTTTAAAGGCACGGTGGAAAACAACCTGCGCATGGCAAAGCCGCAAGCTGCGGAGACCGAACTCTGGGCGGCGCTGGAAGAAGTGAACCTTGCGGACTTCTGCCGCAGCCAGAACGGCTTACAGACCGCCGTGCACGAGGGCGGCAGCAACCTTTCCGGCGGGCAGCGGCAGCGCCTTGCCATGGCGCGTGCTCTGCTGCACGATACCCCAATCTATCTCTTTGATGAAGCGACCTCCAACGTGGATGCCGAGAGCGAAAACGACATCATGGCGGCCATCCGGGGTCTGGCAGGGAAAAAGACGGTGATTCTGATCTCCCACCGGCTGGCAAACGTGGTGGACAGTGACTGCATCTATGTGCTGGAAAACGGACGGATTGCCGAGCAGGGCACCCACGCGCAGCTGCTGGCGCAGCAGGGCGCTTACTGCCGCCTGTACACTGCCCAGAAGCAGCTGGAGACCCTTGCAAAGGAGGATGCCTGATGAACGACACAACCACTCACCGCACCCCCGCCGCCATTGTGGCGCGGCTGATCGTGCTGGTAAAGCCCATGCTGCCCATCATGCTGGCAGCCATCGTCATGGGCGTGGCGGGGCACTTCTGCGCCACCTTCATCACCATTTTCGGCGGCTTTGCCATCCTGACCGCCGCCGGACTGCAAAGCCCGCTGCCCACCGTGGGCACGGCCTTCGGGTGCATTCTGGTGTTTGCCCTGCTGCGCGGCGTGCTGCGCTATGCGGAGCAGGCGTCCAACCACTATATCGCCTTCCGGCTGCTGGCGCTCATCCGGGATAAGGTGTTCGGCGCACTGCGCCGCCTGACCCCCGCAAAGCTGGAAGGGCGCGACCGGGGCGACCTGATCTCCCTCATCACCGCCGACATCGAGGCGCTGGAAGTGTTCTACGCCCACACCATCTCGCCGGTGTGCATCGCCGTGCTCTGGGCGGCGGGCATGACCGCCTTTACCGCGCACTGGCACATCCTGCCCGCGCTGGCGCTGCTGGCGGGTTATCTGCTGGTGGGCGCGGCACTGCCGGTGTGGAGCGCAAAGCGCGGACAGGTCGTTGCCCGGGAATACCGGCAGGCGCTGGCGGATACCAACAGCTATGTGCTGGAAAGCCTGCGCGGCCTGCGGGATACCCTGCAGTATCAGGACACCGCCGCCCGGGCGGCGGGCATCACCGCCCACAGCGAGACGTTGGGCGCAAAGCAGACGGCGCTGAAGTACCGTGAGGGGCTTATTGTTGCCGTGACCAACACCCTGATCTTATTCACCACACTGGCGGTGCTGGGCGTGAGCCTGTGGCTGTACCAGCGCGGTGAACTGGCGGTGCAGGGGGTGCTGGTGTGCACCCTGACCGCCCTGAGCTCCTTTGGGCCGGTGGTGGCGCTGGCGAACCTTGGCGCAGGGCTGACGCAGGTATTTGCCAGCGCAGACCGCGTGCTGGCGCTGCTGGACGAAGCACCGGTGACCCCTGAGGTGACCGATGGTGAAAACACCCCCTTTGCGGGCGCCGAGGTGCGCGGCGTCAGCTTTGGCTATGGGGGGGAGCAGGTGCTGCGGGAGATCAGCCTGACCATCCCGGAAAAAAAGATCGTAGGCATCACTGGGCGCTCCGGCAGCGGCAAAAGCACCCTGCTGCGGCTGCTGATGCGCTTCTGGGACGTGCAGACCGGCAGCATCCGGTTTGGTACAGAGGACATTCGGCGGGTGAACACCGCCGCCCTGCGCGCGCAGGAAAGCCTTGTGACGCAGGAGACCGAGCTGTTTGCGGATACCATCGGCAACAACATCCGCATCGCAAAGCGCGATGCTGCGCAGGAAGAGGTGGAGGCCGCCTGCAAAAAGGCTGCGCTGGATGACTTTATCCGCAGCCTGCCCAAGGGCTACGACACCCCCGTGGGTGAGCTGGGCGGCACCCTTTCCGGCGGCGAGCGGCAGCGCATCGGGGTGGCGCGGGCATTTTTGCATGATGCACCCTTTTTGCTGCTGGACGAGCCCACCTCTAACCTTGACAGCCTGAACGAGGGCATCATCCTGCGCGCCGTCCGCGCTGAGTGCAAAGACCGCACGGTGCTGCTGGTATCTCACCGCAAGTCCACCATGGCTGCGGCGGATGTCAGCTTCTCGGTAGAGAGCGGAAGAGTAAGTTAAAAACACAAAAACCGGGCAGCCCGCAGGCTGCCCGGTTTTTGTGTATCCTTTTATTTCTTAATCGCCCGCAGGATGCGGTTGGCGATGTACTTATGTCCGCTCACGGTGGGGTGGGCGTCGGTGGCGGTCATGGCAAAGGGGATGGGCACATAGGTCACATTCTCGTTCTGGGCGGCAAGGCTCTTGCCAAGGGCGTTCAGCCGCCGGAACAGCTGTGTCCACTCCGGCAGCAGGGGCACGGGGTTCGTGTAGCCCAAAAGGATGATCTGCGCGTCCGGGTTCAGCGCCCGCAGCTGCGCCACCACCTGCGGCATATGCACGGCGGCGTCCTGATACGCCTGCTCGCAGATGGCGTCCGTGCCGCCGCCCAGCAGCAGCTGGGTGGTGGCCTGTTTTTCTTCCTTTGTCAGCCGCAGGCGGGAAAGGTCGCTGTTCAGCCGCTGCAGGTTCTCAAAGCTGGGCTCGCGCAGCACGCCGCTGACCATGGTGGCTACCAGCTGCTCGCTCTTCCAGTTGGTGGCGTTGCCCAGCGCCACAAGGGCGGGCACCAGCGCATCGTTGGAGCCGATCTGCACGCTGATGATGTCCGCGCGCTTGAGGTAGTCCAGCATCTGGGGGTAGACGTAGTAGGTGCCCGCCTGCTGGTTCATCTGGGGCATTGCGCCGGTGTGCAGCATATCCGCAAGGTCGCCGGTGGTCAGCCCGGGCAGGCCAAGGTTGATGGCGTGCTGGCGGTCCAGCCCAAGGCCCTTGCCCACCAGCGAAACATAGCACTGCTCCGGGTAGCCCTCGAAGTTTGGGGCCGCGTCTATGCCGATGGCGGCTTCGGTGTACTTGAAATCCGGCAGACCCACGCCGGAAACGATGCTGTCGCCCAGCGCCACATAGGTGCGCTGAGAATCGGCGGCAGGGGCTTCCTCAGTGGGCTGGGCGGCTTCCTCAGTGGGGGCTTCCGTGTCCGGGGCAGCTTCTTCTGCGGGCTGCTCCTGCGCGGCGGGGGCGGTCTGTTCCGGCGGCAGGGCGTCGGGCTGCTGGGCAAAGGCAGGCACAGCCAGCAGCACCAGCGCAGCGGCGCTGCACAGCCATGCGGTAAAACGGGAATGTTTCATGGATGATTCCTTCTTTCTCAAGGGCAGTGGGACGATTTGGAATGTGCGCCGCGCTCGCTTTGCGCATATTCAGCGGAAAGATTATTTTTATTTCGCGTTTGTCGCGCTCTGCGGAGCGCGACAAACGCATTTTCACGGGAGTTCTTACCCCACCTCTTCTTCCAGCTTACGGTAGTCGGCCTTACCGGCGGGGGTCAGGGGCATTTCGGGAATGATCTTATAGGCCGAGGCGGCGGGCTGCACATACTCCGGCAGCTCCTCAAGGCACAGCTGGCGCAGCTCCCGCAGGATCTGGCGCTTTTTGCCGGTGGCGGCAGGCTCCAGCACCACAAAGACAAAGGGCAGCCGTCCCTGGGTGTGGTCGGTATCGGCGCAGCCCACCACGCAACACTGGTGCACGGCGGGGTGGCGGCTGATGACGTTTTCGATCATGGAGGGGAACACCTTGAAGCCGTCGTGCCGGATGATGATGCGCTTGATACGGGCATCCAGATACACAAAACCGTCCTCGTCCATGGAGCCGATATCGCCGGTGTGCGCCCACAGCTGGCCGTCCGCGTGGCGGCGCAGCAGGTAGGCGGTCTCCTCGGGCTTGTTGTAGTAGCCCTTCATGGCGGTGGGAGTGCAGATGCAGATCTCGCCGCGCTGACCGATGGGCAGCTCGGTCTCGGTGCCCGGCTCGAAGATGGAGACCACCGTGTTGACCATGGGGATGCCCACGCTGCCGGGCTTTGTCACGTTACCGGCGGCGATGGTGGCAGCCGAGGATACCTCGGTCATGCCGTAGCCTTTTGCCAGCGGGTACTCCACCCCGTGGGCTTTGAGGAACCGGTTCACCGTCTGCTCCGCGCCCAGCGAGAGGGAATCGCCTCCGGCAGCGTAGTTGCGGATGAAGGAGAGGTCTTTGTTTTTCAGCAGCGGGTCGGCGGCAAGCTGCTGGTAGTGGGTGGGCACGCCGAACATATGCGCGGGCTTGTACTTCCACACCAGTGCGCCCAGCTTATCCGGGTCCAGATTGGGGATGATGATGATATGCAGCCCCATGACCAGCGGCATATGGATGCCGCAGCTGTAACCGTAGGCGATGAAGGGCGGCATGACGTTCAGCAGCTTCTGCCCGCGGTGGAACAGACGGCTCTGGGCGGCAAACTCCTGTGCAAGGGCGTTGAAGCAGTAGTCGGTCAGCATAACGCCCTTGGGCGAGCCGGTGGTGCCGCCGGTGTGCACCACCACGCAGGTGTGCTGGGGGTCGTAGGGCACGGCGGCGGGGCGGTGCCCTTTGCCTGCGGCGATAAAGTCCTTCCAGCGCAGCACGTTGGAGGCGTAGCGGTTTTTATCCGGCTCTGTCAGCTTGTAGCCCACGGCTTTGGCCAGCGGCAGGCTGTCGGCGGGGCTGAGCACCACCACCCGCTCCACGCTGGTGCGCTTTGCGGCCTGATGGCAACGGGGGTACACCACGTTCAGGCAGATCAGCAGGCGGGACTCCACCTCCTGGATGTACTCCCGGATGCCCTCGGCGCTGTACCGGGGGTCTACCAGATTCAGGGTAGCGCCCAGCAGGTCGGCGGCGTAGAAGGCGTAGACCACCTCCGGGGTCATCACGCTGACCACCGTGATGATATCGCCCTTTTTCACCCCCAGCGCCTGCAGGGCGGCGGCGGTCTTTTTTATCTGCACGATCAGGTCGGCGTAGCTGAACTTGCGGCCGTAGTATTCCAGCGCGGTGTCGCCCAGGTGCCGCTCGTTGTTGCGGCAGACCAGCGCAAAGGCCGAGCACTCCGGCACGGATTGGTGGATGTACTTTTCGTCATAATATTTCAGCCATGGCTTTGCCTTGGAGGCGTAGACCGGCTCCTTGCCATCTTCCATCATAGGATCAGACCTTTCTTCATTCTTCTCTTTTCTCTTTTCAGGTCTGCTGCCCGGCGCAGCGGCTGCGGCAGACAAAAAAGGCAGCTTGCCATGGTGGAAAGCTGCCGGGATGCTGTTGCATCAGAGAGGGCAAGACCTCTTATTCCGTATTGTAGTAGAACCGCAGGGGAAAGTCAATAAACAAACCGGAAAGGATGCAGCAGAGGAGCGAACCCTCTCAGTCCGCTCCCGCGCCTGAAGGGGTGACCCCTCCCGTGAAAATGGGATAGCGGAGCGCCCGCAGGCGCTCCGCTATCCCGAAATAAAAATCTGATTCCGCTATTTATGCGCAAAGCAACGCGGCGCGCATTTTCAATCGTCCCGCTGTTACTCGGAGCGCGGCTCTCCAAGGGCGGGCGCAGCCACGTTTGCCGGGGCAGCGCTCTGCCCGGCGGGGATGGTCTCCGGCAGGGGGGCAGCAGTCTCCACGGTCTGGGCTGCGGCAGTCTCCACGGTCGGGGCGGCTTCCGCAGCGGTTCCGGCGGCGTTTTCCGCTGCCTTGGCGGCCTCCTCGGCGGCCTTGGCAGCGCGCTCGGCCTTCAGCTGTTCGGCGCGCAGACGCGCTTCCTCCTGCCGCTTCTGGGTACGTGCCTTGATGCGGCACACCGAGCACAGTCCCTCGGCGCTGTCCGGGGCAATGGGTTTGCCGCACTGTTTGCACAGGGTCTTGGTGCACTTGTGCAGCACCACAGGGCCAAGGGTGGTCAGCTGGTACAGCTTCATGCCGTCAAAGCCCTTGTTGGAGCATACGTTCATGCACACGCCGCACTCGCTGCACTTCCACGGGGTAAGCACCATACGGGTCTGGCCGTTCGGCATATCCTCAAACTTCATAGCGTTGGCACGGCAGGCTTTTTCGCACCGGCCGCAGCCAAAGCAGTTGTCGGTGAATTTGGGCATATAGTAGCCGTACTGCAGGGGCGTTTCCATGGCGGCTTTCAGCTGCTTTGTGCGCTGGTGCAGCAGCAGGCGGAAGTCCACCCCGCTGTCCTCCTCGCTGCGCAAACCGGGCAGCATCTGCAGCAGCTTTTTGGTGCCGCTCTTGGAGCCGTGGCTCACCTGTTCCAGCATCTCGCGGCGGGTCAGCTCCTGCACATGGTAGGGGTACTCCTTTTCCTCATACGCCAGCGAGAACCGCGCTTCGAACATCGGCTGACCGAAAAAGTCCACAAGGCGGGTCAGTTCCTTACGCAGCTGCTCGGCGCACAGGTCGTTCTCGCACTGCCCGCAGGGGGTCAGGTCCAGCACGATCTTCTTGTTCAGCGCCAGATACGCCAGCGCCTCCCACGAGAGGGCACAGATGCAGCTGCGCACCACGGTGTTCTTGCGGCTGGACTTCTCACAGCCGATCCAGATGGTATCGTTGTCGGTGTCCGCTGCGGCGGTATCCCGCTGCACCTGCTCCGGCGAAGGCGCAATGCAGCCGCTGCGGCAGGCGGAAACGCACAGTCCGCAGTCGGTGCAGGAATCCCAGTCCTTGACGAGGTTCGGGCGGGTAAAGATCTCCTCGCCATAGGGGCAGATGTCCTTGCAGGTCGTGCAGGGCTTGCGGTGGGGGTGCAAATTCCAGCACTGGCGGCGGTTGATCTCGGGATGGCTGGTTTTCATCAGGGCATCCATTGCAGTTCTGGTAAAAAAGCCCATGGTCTTACTCCTTTTCCACAACAGAGGTAAGGGCGGCGTGGTCGAGCAGGAAACGCTGCACCTTCTGGTTGGTCACGGCGGCGGCGATGGCGTCCCGGCTGAGCACCTTGCGGATCTCTTCTTCCGGGGTATCGTGCAGCTTGGAAAGGCGGGTGATCTCGGCATCCACCTCCTGCTGGGTCACGGTGATTTTTTCGGCTTCGGCGATGGCGCGCACTGCCAGTATTGCCCGCAGCTGGCGCTCGGCTTCCTTGCGGTAGCCCTCCCGCACCTGCTCCGGGGTCAGCCCGGCGCTCTTGCAGTAGAGCTCCATGGTCATTTTGCTCTTGCGCAGCTTTTCCCGCAGCTGGGTCATCTGGTATTCGGCATTCTGCGCCAGCAGCTCTGCGGGTAGCTCCACGGTCAGGTTCGCGCCCGCCATATCCAGCAGCGCCGCCCCGGCAATGCGGTCGGCGTTGGCTTCGTGAGAGATGCGCTTTTTCTCCCGCAGGCTCTCCCGCAGGGCATTAAGGTCTGCAAAGCCCAGCGTCTTGGCAAGGGCATCGTCCACCGGGGGCACCTGCTTGCGCTCCACCGTGTGCAGGCAGATCTCAAACTGCGCCGTCTTGCCGGAAAGCTCCGGCACCCGGAAATCGGCGGGGTAGGTGAAATCGAAGCGGAAAGTCTCGCCCGCGCAGTGGCCGTACACCGCTTCTTCTGCGGCGGGCATCAGCTGCCCGGTGCCCAGCACCACGGTCACCTTTTCCATCCGGCTGTCCGGGATGGGCGCACCCTCCAGAAAGCCCTCGAAATCCAGCGTGACCCGCATCCCGCGCGCGGCGGGGGCACCAGTCGGCACAAAGGGCGCATGGACACGCGCCAGATTGCCGATATCCGCTTCCACGGCCTTTTCCGATACCGGGCGCACCCGGCGGGTGAAGGCAAGCCCCTTGTACTGCCCCAAGGCGGCAGCGGGCATGGTGTTTGCAGTTTGTTCCATAGTCGAACACTCCTTTTTATAAAAGCGGCGTTACAGCCCGCGGGCGGCCAGCCAGTTTTCTGCGATCTCGGAGAACATCTCCGGGTACTGGGCGTCCTCTTTCTTGAAGGCGCTCAGGTAGTACTCCACCTCGGCGCGGGTGGGGGCTACGGTGCGCCGCCAGATGGTAAAGGTGGTGCCGTTGCCCATATCAAAGGTGGCTTCCTGCGCAAAGTACTCGTCCCGCACGGCAAGGAACATCTCGTTCAGCTTGTGGGACATCTCGTTCTCAGGGTCATTTACATGAGTCAGCGGGAAAGGATCAGCGGTGAGAACGTATTTTGCCTCAAAGAACTGCATGGGGAAGTTGTGGGTGCCCGGCACCGAGAAGCCGAAGGCCAGCTTATCGTTGATGGGGGTTGCGGGCAGCTGGCAGTTCTTGAAGTGATCCGGGCAGTACAGCGTGTCGTGGGGGATCATGTAACTGATCTCGCCCTCGGCGCAGTGGGTGTCGATCCAGTTGGCAATGGCCTTGATTTGCGGCAGATCCTTGCGGTCGTAGATCAGCTTGTCCAGCCGGACGAACTCCTCGGTGACTGCCAGCGGGAAGTGATCCACCAGAAAGCCCGGCAGGGCGATGGTGGTCAGGGGAGAGCAGCGCACCGAGGTGGCAAACACGAGGGTGAACACCCAGAACACGACCTTTGCCGCCCGGAAGCGGCTGATGCCCTCGGCCAGCGCCGCTGCGCCCAGCAAAAACAGGAGAAACCACCCCGGGATGAACAGCAGCATCTGGTGGGAGCCGGTGTTCTGGATGCGGGTGAACAGCAGCATACCCAGAAGGATCTCCAGCCCGGCAAGGCAGGGCAGGGCTGGCATCTTGCGGCGCTTCAGGCAGAACCACAGTCCCGTGCCAATGAGGATGAGATTGGTCAGGCCCATGCGCCAGAACTGCAGGCTGATCTCGGACACAAAGCCGCCGCCGTTATAATAGGAGTAGCGCTCGGCGTAGCTGTAGCCGAGGATGCGGCTGACCATCGGCCACAGCAGCACCAGCATGGCCACCATGCTCATCAGGCCGAACAGCACGAGGTTGCGCACCTGCAAAAGCGCCTGCTTTTTCTGCCCGGCGCGGGCAATGCGCGCGCTGCTTACCAGCACCAGCACCGCGTAGGCAAAGTAGTAGCCCACCACAAAATATAAGTACCACCGGCGGGAAAGAATGATGGCTGCCGTGGCGGCAAACAAAAGGCAAAAGCGCACCGGCTCCAGCTTTTCAAACCGGAAGTCCAGCGTGAGCAGCAGAATGCTGAAGCCGAAGATGAGGCCGAACCAGTCCGGCTGGCTGAGCATGGCGCTCATGCGCAGCCACGGGTAGGTGACCATCCAGGTCATGCCGATGAGGAAGTACCAGAAGCGGTTTTTCACCCGCAGCATCTGCCCCACCTTGATGGTAAGCCCTGCCAGCAGCACCAGCAGCATGGGCAGGACGCTGAACACCTGACAGAAGGCAAAGCTGTCGCCGGTGCGGTCGCTCAGGCAAAAGGGAAACTCCAGAAACAGGGTGATGAAGTTGGTGTAGTCCTCGGCAAAGGAGCCGAAGATGAACTGGAAGCCCGCCGCCGGGCCTTGCAGAAAGGCGGCTTCGGCCCAGTACTGTTTGTTGATATAGTTGACGTAATCCCAAATGTACACAAAGCTGCGGCGGCTAAGCGCCCAGAAAAAGTAGACCAGCGCCGCCGCCCACAGGCCGACGATCACCGCTTTGTGGAACAGGTCAAATTTTATCCCTGCCACCCGCAGTACCAGCAGCACACAGGCGAACAGCGCCAGATTGCACCACAGGCTCACCAGCGGGAAAAAGAACTTGCTGCCGGGCGCAGCCAGCGCAAAAACGGCCAGCAGCACTGCTGCTGCCGCCAGCACCAGCACGATTTTCGCCGCAGCGGAAACGCGGGGCTTCGTAATGGGTTCGGACATGGAACAAGACCCTCCTTGCAAAATTTCACACCTTACAGTATAACAACTCCCCATGGCACTGTCCAGCACCCCGGCGGCGAAAAATGCAGAATGTCCCGCCGCTTTCAAAGCAGACGGGACATTTTTGCGTAAATATTACTTATCGGAAACTTCCGCGGCGGTCTTAGCAGCCTTTGCCGCCTTGCGCTTTTGCGCCAGCGCCCTGTTGGCGCTCAGGCGGGCGGCGTCCGGGTTCGGGGCTTCCGGGGTAAGCCGCAGCAGATAGCTGCCCATGGCGGGCAGGTCCAGCGTCAGGGTGTAGTCCCTGCCGAACACACCGCCGTCGGTGGTGTGGAAGCTCTGCTTGCGGTGCGCCTTGTGCACGCCGCCCCATGCCCCGGCCTCGGTGTCCAGCACCAGTTCTGCGCTGCAGGGGAACTTAAGGTACAGGGGGAACTTTTTGTGGGCGTGGTCCTGCGTGTTCATCACGCAGAGCAGGTTCTGCCCGCGCCCCTTGCGCAGCCATGCGTACACGCCCTCGGCACAGCTTTCGCTTGCCACCCACTCAAAGCAGTCCGGGTTGTACTCGCCGTCATACAAAGCAGGCTCGGAGGCGTAGGTGCGGCTCAGAACGGCAAAGTACTTCTGGAAGGCATCGTGGAAGGGGTATTCCAGCAGGTTCCAGTCCAGCTCCCGCTTTTCGTCCCACTCC
>OGIB01000796.1_pt1 | contig 13538 bp, 9 predicted proteins | sample 1571691 | NCBI WGS metagenome assembly OGIB01 (sample SAMEA2582058, study PRJEB24529) | metagenome | biome: Human gut stool | place: China | collected 2011
CCTACACGACGCTCTTCCGATCTTGTATCAACTGATCAGAAGTAAGCACGGCGATAAAAACAGCATACAACAGAGACAGGCAGGAGAACTGGAGTATCTGGTGTTCCCGAAGCTGGAAGAGACCGGAGCGGTGAAACATTTGTTTACCACCAGAACAGGTGGTGTAAGTAGCGGAATTTATGCGACCATGAATCTCAGCTTTTCCAGAGGGGATGATCCTTTGAATGTTATGGAGAATTACAGACGGATCGGGGAAGTACTCGGCACGGACCCGGAGCATATGGTGGCATCCAGACAGACCCATACTACCAATATACACGCGGTAACGGAGAAAGATTGCGGCAATGGAATCGGCAGAGCTTCCTCTTATGAGGATATTGACGGACTGGTAACGGATGTTCCGGGGATTGCACTGGTGACTTATTATGCGGATTGTGTCCCTCTGTATTTTGTAGATCCGGTACACAGAGCAATAGGTCTGGCACATTCCGGATGGAGAGGAACGGTTGCGGGAATGGCTGCCTGTATGGTACTGTATATGCAGGAGCATTTTCATAGCAGACCGGAGGAGCTGGTGACGGCAATCGGTCCATCCATCTGTGCTGACTGTTATGAGATCGGTGAAGACGTAGCAGAACAATTTCGGGGACATTTTCCGGAAAAAGTTCTGCAAAAGGGAAAGATACCCGGAAAATATCAATTGGATCTGTGGCAGGCCAATCGGAGCATTTTATTAAATGCAGGGGTACTTCCGGAACATATTGCTGTAACGGATGTATGTCCCTGCCATAACCCGGAGTACCTTTTTTCACACCGTGCAAGTCACGGACAAAGAGGGAATCTTGCAGCCTTTTTAATGCTGAAAAATAATTGTCAATAACATTTTAGGTGGGAGTAGCGTGCAGACGCAGAAATGAGGGAAGTATGGCAAACATTTTAGTGTGTGATGATGACAAAGAGATCGTGGATGCGATTGAAATCTATCTGAGTCAGGATGGTTACAAAATATATAAAGCATATGATGGAGAGCAGGCGATACAGATTTTGGATAAGGAAGAAATTCATTTGCTGATCATGGATATTATGATGCCGAAGCTGGATGGCATACGTGCAACACTGAAGATCCGTGAGTACAGCAGTATTCCCATTATCATTCTGTCGGCGAAATCCGAAGATACGGATAAGATTCTGGGTCTGAACATCGGGGCGGATGATTATATCTGCAAGCCGTTTAATCCGTTAGAACTCGTGGCCAGGGTGAAATCGAACCTGCGCAGATATACTTCCCTGGGAAGTCTCACCGGAGAGAATAAGGCAATCTATCAGGTGGGAGGACTGGTGTTGAATGACGACACCAAACAGGTAACGGTGGATGACGAACCGGTCAAGATGACACCCATCGAGTACAATATTTTATTGCTTCTGATGAAGAATCAGGGGCGCGTATTTTCCATTAATCAGATCTATGAGAGCATATGGAACGAGGATGCCATAGGGGCAGACAATACCGTTGCGGTGCATATCCGGCACATTCGCGAGAAAATAGAAATCAACCCCAAGGAACCAAGATACTTAAAAGTAGTATGGGGAGTCGGTTACAAGATTGATAAGGAGCAGGCATGAGAAAACCAACGTTAAAGCGGCTGGCACTGGGATTGGTACAGCAGACGGCCGCATTGTTGCTGATGGTTGCCATTGCTGCGATCCTGTTTAATTCTTACCTGGCAGTGGATACGGCAGACGGAACCAAAGTATATGAATTATCACCATTGGATGCGGAGACTGAATTTGAGGACTCTGTGATTTTCCATGATCTGTTTCAAAGCTCAGTATCGGACATTATACAGCTTATGGTGATTAAGGGACAGATGGAAACAAATGGTTCGTTTGATCCCTACAAATATATTGACATTACGGAATTTGTCTCCGGTAAAACCGGCGGTGCAGACTGCCCGGTGACTGCGGTGTACGAATTGGAGGATCTGATCAAATGGGGAAAATACGGCGTGGAATATACGGATCGTATTATGAGCATGTCGGATTTTGTGAATTATTTTGGATCGGTGAATCAGAATTCTAATTTCAGACTGGACGCAGACGGGCAGCTGGTATTCTCTGTGGAAGGCACACAGACAGAAGAACAGCAGCAGGCGGTAACACAGGCAATCGAAGCAATTCCGGAGAGCCAGCGGACAGAACGGCTGGAAGATCTGGCATTTACGTATATCGTCAAAGAGAGTGTCACGGATATCAGAGTGTCCAGGGAAGATGACGGAACATTGACGGTCTATTTTCCTATGCTCGTATGCAGATATGCCACGGTGGATGGGGAAAAACAACTGACCGCCTGTGCCAATAACTGGGTGGAGTACACTGCTTTACAAAATAATCTGGCACTGGCAATCCATACATTGTCCGCAAATTACGAACAGTATCAGAACTGTAATGATCTGTATCAGGAGAATGCGAGCAACCTGAAGTATGCGGTGCGCCTGATGTCAAAGGATGGCATTACGAGGACTTATACAAATGTCTCGGAGATTGCGGACAGTTCCGATAACGAGATGACGGATTACTTCTCCGAATACAGAAGGTATCTTATTTACTATCCGGACAGTCTGGAATTTACCGGCAATACCGGAATGACGGAGAGACAGATCTACCAGTATCTCAAGGATTATGATTATGCGCATCCGGATATGACACATATATGGATCGCAGTGGATACGAACTATCCGGTACAGGGAGATGCATTTTACAATGCCAATGTAGTGTTCCAGAGAATTGTTCCGAATATCTGGTATTTGATCGGCGGGGGCATTCTGCTGGTGGTGTTATGGCTGTTGATCGGTATTTATCTGACGGTGACAGCAGGAGTGGCTTTTGACGAGGAAGACGAACCGGTATTGTATCTGAACGGAATCGATCATGTCTGGATCGAATGCATGGTATTGGTTTTGCTGGCATGTGTTTATGCCGGAAAAGTGGGATACGGTTATCTGATGGATACGGCCAATAAGGTATATCTGAGTCATTCGGAAATACAGGGCCGGGAAATTACCCGTCTGGCGGCCTATGGTGTGTTCGCAGTGTACGGGTTCTCGGTTAGTGCCGGAATCAACGTATTCTGGTATAGTCTGATCCGCAGAATCAAATCTCATAATATGTGGAGTGACAGTTTTCTGCACTGGCTGGTCAGCAGCTTTGGCAAGGCGGTACATTTTGTGTCATCCCACAGGAACTCTGCGGTCAGTTCCCTGATTCCGTATAATCTGTTTTTACTGGCAAATCTTGCTGGAATATTAGCTACGTATCTGCTTCGCGGCAAGGGAGTATGGTGGCTTCTTCCTGCATTTGCGGCCGTTATTCTGGATGGCATTGTGGGAGTGCTCAAATTCAAGCAGAAGGCGGAACAGATTGATATTGTGGAGGGAATCCGCAGGATCCGTGACGGAGAAGTGGATTACAAACTGGATGTGGAGGCGCTTCACGGAGATAACCGCGAGATGGCGGATGCTGTAAATAATATCGGAGAAGGTATCCGCAAGGCGGTAAGTACCAGCATGAAGGATGAACAGATGAAATCGGATCTGATCACCAATGTCTCCCATGACATCAAGACACCTCTGACTTCCATTATCAACTATGTGGATCTGTTGAAGAGACTAAAAATTACAGAGGAACCGGCCAAGAGTTATATTGCGGTGCTTGATAGTAAGTCTCAGAGACTGAAGCAGCTTACAGATGATCTGGTGGAGGCTTCTAAAATATCTTCCGGCAATATCGTACTGAACCTGGAACCGTTGAATCTTACAGAATTGCTGAATCAGGCAGTAGGAGAATTCTCGGATCGGCTGGAAGAGAAAAAGCTGCAGATCATATTTGACGGAAGTGATGTAGCGGGGATGATATATGCTGACAGCCGCAGAATGTGGAGAATTATAGAAAATTTATTCCAAAATATCTGCAAATACGCATTGGAAGGAACCAGAGTTTATCTGGAGATGAAGGTTGAAGGTGGGAGAGTAACCGCTTCCCTTAAAAATATTTCCGACAGACCGATGAATCTGAAGGGAGAAGAGCTTTCGGAACGTTTTATCCGTGGAGATGCCTCCAGAACAACGGAAGGAAGCGGACTGGGACTGTACATTGCAAAAAATCTTACCCAGGCCCAGCACGGTGAATTTCAGATTCAGCTGGACGGAGATCTGTTTAAAATCATTCTGGATTTCCCGGAGTATGAGAGACCGTCGCAGGAGGAGACAGCGGTTCCGGTTGAAACTATAGAAGAAGCATAATAAAAACGCAGGAGCCATTACAGGCTTCTGCGTTTTTATGTTTGCTGGTTAAAAATGAAATTCATTCATATCTTTTCGGCTGTTGTATGCCTCTACAATACCATGAATCTTGTCGGTAGTGGCCATGACGTTAGACAAAGAAGCGTCATGGTTCATAAAGTCGATCAGGGAAGCAATGAATTTGCTCATATCGGCTTCTACGAAATAAGGTCTGGTGTAGATTTCGGGGGGCAGATAAGTGAGATTTGTAGTAATGACCTTATCGAAGTCCCCATGCTCATAAGCAGCATCGAAGTTCTTCAGCCCATCGGTGAACAGACCGAAAGTACAACAGATATAAACCCTTCGTGCATTCATGGCTTTTAACTGTCTGGCGGTATCCAGCATGCTTCCTCCCGAAGAAATCATATCGTCGATGATAATGATATCTTTGCCGTCAATATTGTCACCTAAGAATTCATGAGCCACAATAGGATTTTTGCCATTGACAATGGTGGAGTAGTCACGTCTCTTATAGAACATACCCGTATCTACACCGAGGACGCTGGCAAAATAGATGGCACGGTCCAAAGCTCCCTCGTCCGGGCTGATTACTAACAGATGGTCTTTGTCCACGATCAGATCATCCTCGGAATTTAACAGTGATTTAATGAACTGATAAGGGGTAGTAAAGTTATCAAAGCCGTTCAGAGGTGTGGAATTCTGCACCCTGGGATCGTGGGCATCAAAGGTAATAAAGTTATCGATTCCCATATCTCTTAATTCTTCCAATGCATAGGCACAGTCCAGGGATTCCCGGCCGCTGCGGCGATGTTGTCTGCCCTCGTAGAGGAAAGGCATGATCACATTGATACGTCTTGCTTTTCCGTTGCATGCGGCAATGACACGCTTCAGATCCTGGTAATGATCATCGGGAGACATATGGTTGGTATAGCCGTTCATGTTGTAAGTAATACTATGATTGCATACATCCGTTAAAATAAACAGATCCTTGCCACGGATAGTTTCACCGATCTGCGCCTTTGCTTCACCGCTACCGAAGCGGGGTACATCCACGTCTACCAGATAATTGCTCTCAATATAGCCGTGAAAGGCAGGATCGTTTTTCACTTTGTCATTATGGATACTCTTACGGAATTCTACCATGTAGTCATTGATGCGGCGTCCCATTTTTTCTGCGGAAGGCAGAGCGATGATCTTCAAAGGAGCCACGGGCATGGCATTTTCCAGTTCGTGTAAATTAGGCATGATGTCCCTCCTGGACGAGATAGTTATGATGTCGGGGGCAAAAACCCCCGACTTTGATGCCTACGGATTGTTTCGTGCTACGCACTCTCACAATCCTACCCGCTATTCGCATATCGTGGGATTATCATCCCACTTTTATGCTCATATCGGGGCGGGTCATAAGGTCTTTCACCCACTTATGAGCAAGCTCATGTGGGCTTAGACCTTTTGCCCCTGGCATCATAGTTATTATAATATTGTAGAAATATGTCAAAGCGACAATTATTTTATATCATTATGCTAGTGACACGTCAAGGAATTTCTTGTACAATGGGATAGAAGAAAGTTAGTCAGGTGAATTAAATGAAGAAAAAAGAACATATTGTAAAAACAATAAAACCGGGCAGTATTGCAGAGGAACTGGAGATCACTCCCGGAGATAAAGTACTTGCCATAGATAACACGGAAATCGAGGATATTTTTGATTATCAGTTTCTGACCCAGGATACTTATATGGAAATGCTGGTGGAGAAGCCGGATGGAGAGCAGTGGCTCTTAGAGATCGACAAGGAATTCGACGAGGATCTGGGCATTGAATTTGAAAACGGTCTGATGGACGAATACCGACATTGTCATAATAAATGTATTTTCTGCTTTATCGATCAGATGCCGAAGGGCATGCGGGATACCCTGTATTTTAAGGATGACGATTCCCGTCTGTCTTTTTTGCAAGGAAATTATGTGACACTGACAAATATGTCAGACCATGATATCGACAGAATCTGCAGATATCATCTGTCGCCCATCAATATTTCCTTCCAGACCATGAACCCGGATCTGCGCTGTAAGATGCTGAATAACCGTTTCGCCGGGGAGGCACTGAAAAAGGTGGATATCCTGAATGAAGCCGGAATCCGGATGAACGGACAGATCGTACTCTGCAAAGGGGTAAATGATGGGAAAGAGCTCGAATTCAGTATTCAGAAGCTGATGGAGTACCTTCCGAATGTGGAAAGTGTCTCTGTGGTGCCGGTAGGGCTGTCTAAATACCGTGACGGGCTGTATCCGTTAGAACCTTTTAACGCGCAGGATGCAGGAGAAGTCATAGATCTGATCGAGAAATATCAGAAGATCTGTATGGAAAAGTATGGAACACATTTTATCCAGGCCAGTGATGAGTGGTATATTCTGGCGGGAAGAGAAGTGCCTGAAGAGGAACGCTATGATGGTTATCTCCAGCTGGAAAACGGTGTGGGTATGATACGACTGCTATTAGATGAATTCCATGACGGACTGAAGAGACGAATTACAGAAAAACAGTCAGGTGCAGGTCTTCCATGGGAAGGTATCAGAGAAATCTCCCTGGCAACGGGAAAGCTTGCTTTTCCTTATTTAAAGAGAATGTCAGAAGAGGTGATGCAGGAATATCCGGGACTGCAGATTCATGTATATGAGATTGTAAATGAATTTTTCGGCGAGATGATCACAGTGTCTGGACTTCTGACCGGCGGGGATATTGAAAAACAGTTAAAGGGAAAAAAACTGGGAGATACCTTATATCTGCCCAGAAATGTACTGCGGAGCGGAGCGGATCTGTTCCTGGATGATGTAACGGTGCCTGAACTGGAAAAGTCTTTACAAGTGCCCGTGAATATTGTAAAATCAAGCGGATATGATCTTGTGGATGCCCTGCTTGGAGAAGATGCATCTGAATAGATTTTAAGATGGTAAATAAGAAACGGAGGAAATTATGGCAAAGAGAAAAACCAAGCCCATCGTTGCGGTGGTGGGACGCCCGAATGTAGGTAAATCCACCCTGTTCAATGCATTGGCTGGCGAAAATATATCGATTGTAAAAGATACGCCCGGCATTACCAGAGACCGTATTTATGCGGATATCCATTGGCTGGATATGACATTTACCCTGATTGACACCGGCGGTATCGAGCCGGACAGCAAGGATGTGATCCTGTCCCAGATGAGAGAGCAGGCGGAGATCGCCATGGAGACGGCGGATGTGATCATTTTCCTGGTGGATGTAAAGCAGGGACTGGTGGACGCTGATTCTAAGGTGGCGGACATGCTGCGCCGTTCCCACAAGCCGGTGGTACTGGTAGTCAACAAAGTAGACAGTTTCCAGAAGTATATGGCGGATGTTTACGAATTCTACAATCTGGGTATCGGTGATCCCCATCCGATCTCTGCGGTGAATCGCTTGGGAATCGGTGACATGTTAGAAGCTGTCACGGAATATTTTGATAAGGAGCAGGCGGAGGAAGAAGAGGATGACCGCACCCGTGTGGCTATCGTCGGTAAACCTAACGTAGGGAAGTCTTCCCTGATCAATAAGCTGCTGGGTGAGAATCGACTGATCGTATCCGATATCGCAGGTACTACCAGAGACGCGGTGGACACCGAGATCACTTATAACGGCAAGGAATACGTCTTCATTGATACTGCGGGACTCCGACGTAAGAATAAGATCAAGGAAGAACTGGAGCGTTACATGATCGTCCGTACCGTCAGCGCTGTGGAGCGTGCGGAGGTCGTGGTACTGATGATCGATGCGGAAGAAGGCGTTACGGAGCAGGATGCGAAGATCGCCGGAATTGCCCATGAGAGAGGCAAGGCTACGATCATCGTTGTGAATAAGTGGGATGCTATCGAAAAAGACGACAAGACTATTTACAAATTTACGGAAAAGGTGCGCAATACTTTGTCCTTCATGCCGTATGCGGAGCTTCTGTTCGTCTCTGCGAAGACGGGTCAGAGACTGCCAAAGCTGTTCGAGACCATCGATATCGTCAGCGAGAATCATGCCATGCGTGTGGCTACCGGTGTGCTGAATGAGATCATGGCAGAGGCTGTGGCAATGCAGCAGCCCCCTTCCGATAAGGGTAAGAGACTGAGACTGTACTATATTACCCAGGTAGCGGTAAAACCCCCTACTTTTGTTATTTTCGTAAATGATAAGGAACTGATGCATTTCTCCTATACCAGATATATTGAAAATCAGATCCGGGAGACCTTTGGCTTCAAGGGTACTCCCCTCCGGTTTATCATCAGAGAACGAAAGGAAAAAGATCAATAATGGAACGTGTTATCTGTTTATTCATCGGCTATGTATTCGGACTGTTTCAGACTGCATATTTTTATGGCAAGACAAAGGGAATCGATATCCGTAAGTACGGAAGCGGCAATGCCGGTACCACCAATGCCCTGAGAGTGCTGGGAACCAAGGCAGGACTGATCGTACTGGCGGGAGACTGCTTAAAGTGTATCATTGCTGTGTGCATCACCAGAGCCTTATTCAGTACCGGACATCCGGAGAATATTTATCTGCTGTGCCTGTATACCGGCGCAGGATCCATCATCGGACACAACTTTCCGTTTTATATGGGATTTAAGGGCGGAAAGGGTATTGCTGCCACCGCAGGACTAATCCTGTCTTTTCACCCCTATTTTATCGTAATGGGTGTGGTACTGTTTTTCGGCGCATTTCTGACCACACATTATGTGTCGCTGGGATCACTGCTGGTATATGCCGGATTTATGATCCAGATGGTAGTCTGCGGACAGATGGGACTGTTCGGTGCCATGCCACAGTCACAGCTGTATGAAATGTATGCCATCACTGCATTTCTTACGGTTATGGCTTACTGGAAGCACAGACAGAACATTGTGCGTCTGATCCACGGGAACGAGAGGAAGACTTATCTGTTCAAGAATAAGAAATCAGCCGAAGCGCAGACAGAAATCTCAGGGGAGGACAAATAATTATGGCAAAAGTATGTATCTTGGGTGGTGGAAGTTGGGGCATCGGCCTGTCAGTGGTATTACATAAGAACGGACATGAAGTGACGGTATGGTCTGCGGTTCCCGCAGAGATTCAGATGCTTCAGGAGAAGCATGAGCACAAGATGCTGCCGGGAGTAAAGCTTCCGGAGGATATGATCTTTACGACGGATGATAAATCTGCGATCGAGGGTAAGGGCCTGTTGGTCATGGCAGTGGCAAGCTCCTATACCAGAAGCACAGCACACCGCATCAGCCCGCTGGTGGCACAGGGACAGAAAATTGTCAGTGTCTCCAAGGGAATCGAGGAGCATACCCTGATGACCCAGGCACAGATCATCGAAGATGAGATTCCCCAGGCACAGGTAGCGGTACTGTCCGGACCGACCCATGCGGAGGAAGTCAGCCGTGGTATCCCCACGACGATCGTAGCGGGTTCAAAGAGTAAAAGCTGTGCGGAATATGTGCAGAATTTGTTTATGAACGAGGTGTTCCGTGTCTATACCAGCCCGGATGTACTGGGCATTGAACTGGGCGGTGCCCTGAAAAACGTAGTAGCGCTGGCTGCCGGTATTGCCGACGGACTGGGCTACGGAGACAATACGAAGGCAGCACTGATCACCAGAGGCATTACCGAGATCGCCAGACTTGGTACTGCCATGGGTGGTAATTTCGAGACCTTCTGTGGTCTGACCGGTATCGGAGATCTGATCGTGACCTGCGCCAGCATGCATTCCCGTAACCGTCGTGCCGGTATACTGATTGGGCAGGGCAAGTCCTGCGAGGAAGCCATGAAGGAAGTACAGATGGTGGTAGAGGGTGTGTATTCCGCTAAAGCGGCCATGGAACTGTCGAAAAAATATGACGTTCAGCTGCCTATTATCGAGCAGGTAAATGAAGTGCTCTTTGATGGTAAGCCCGCAGATCAGGCCGTAAAAGAACTGATGCTTCGTGACAAGAAGCTGGAAGTATCCCACCTGCCCTGGCCGGAAGAATAAATCGTATTTTTGGTGTTGACAGAAAAACGCAAACTGGCTATAATAAGCTCATGTTTAACGCAAACATAGGATAAGAAGAATGCAATGAAGGGAAGAAGTACTGTTCCTCCACTTCTGACAGAGAGCAGCCGGCAGGTGAGAGGCACACAGAAGCAGAGCAGGAATACATCCCGGAGCAGCCGGTGGAAAGAGAAGGATCAGAAGATTTTATAAGAGGATCCCGAACGAGTAGATCAGGACGGCAGGCACCGATATCGGCCGAAGTATTGATAGATACTTACTGAGCTGTCAGATGTGAGTCTGGCGGGAACATTAGGTGGTAACACGAGTGATTAAGCTCGTCCTTTTGAACAAAGGGGCGGGCTTTTTTAGTGTCTTTCGAGCCGGTTCCCGGGAAGTGTATAAAGGCATGTGGAATAAAACAAGTCAGTAAAGGAGAAAAAGAAAATGACAGTATTTGACGAATTAAAAGCAAGAGGACTATTGGCACAGCTGACAGATGAAGAGGAGATCAAGGAACTGATCAATAACGGAAAGGCTACCTTCTACATCGGTTTTGATCCTACCGCAGACAGCCTTCATGTAGGACATTTCATGGCACTGTGCCTGATGAAGAGAATGCAGATGGCAGGTAACAAGCCGATCGCTCTGATCGGCGGTGGTACCGCAATGATCGGTGATCCTTCCGGCAGAAGTGACATGCGTACCATGATGACCAAGGAGACCATTCAGCATAATGTAGACTGCTTCAAGAAGCAGATGAGCCGTTTTATTGATTTCAGCGATGGTAAGGCACTGATGGTCAATAATGCGGACTGGCTGCTGAATCTGAACTATGTGGAACTGTTAAGAGATGTGGGAGCACACTTCAGTGTTAACCGTATGCTGACCGCAGAGTGCTACAAGCAGAGAATGGAGAAGGGCTTAAGCTTTCTGGAATTCAACTACATGATCATGCAGAGCTTTGACTTCCTGACCTTATACCAGAAATACGGCTGCAACATGCAGTTCGGTGGTGATGATCAGTGGAGCAACATGTTAGGAGGCACCGAGCTGATCCGCAGAAAGCTGGGTAAGGATGCTTATGCCATGACCATCACCCTGCTGTTAAATTCCGAGGGTAAGAAGATGGGCAAGACCCAGAAGGGTGCCGTATGGCTGGATCCCAATAAGACTACTCCTTTCGAGTTCTACCAGTACTGGAGAAACGTATCAGACGCTGATGTCCTGAAGTGCCTGCGCATGCTGACTTTCCTGCCGCTGGAACAGATCGATGAGATGGACAAATGGGAAGGCAGCCAGTTAAATCAGGCGAAGGAAATTCTGGCATACGAGCTGACCAATCTGGTACACGGCGAGGAAGAGGCTAAGAAGGCACAGGAGAGTGCGAGAGCACTGTTTACCGGCGGCAACGCCGCAGAAATGCCTACCAGTGAGCTGACAGAGGCAGACTTTACCGATGGTAAGATTGATATTCTCGGTGTTCTGGTGAAATCCGGACTGTCCGCATCCCGCAGTGAAGCAAGACGTGCCGTAGAACAGGGCGGTGTTGTCGTAGCGGATGAAAAGGTTACAGATGTGAAGACCGCTTACGATCCCGAGCAGTTTGACGGAGAGGGTCTGGTAGTCCGCAGAGGTAAGAAGAACTTCAAGAGAGTCGTTATGAGCAAATAAATACAGGATTCTTCAGACAGGATCTTCCGTAAAATACGGAGGGTCCTGTTTTTATTTTACAGGCAAATCTCCTTTGGAGAACCGTAGAATTGATACATGCCTATTTTATTCTGGACGAAACTGAGACTTGAACGGATATAGTTGATCATTTTCTGCAAAAAACAGTTACTTTCTGCAAAAGATATTGTTTGTAATGAAAAAAAATATTACTATTTAGATAAAGAGATATATAAATATTAAAGTGTTTTGCAAAAAGTCATGAGTAGGCGGATGTGTTGCAGAGTTTATTTATGCAGAGGGATATTCTGCGGAGCATACAAGACAATTAATTTTTATTGCTGATAATGACGATACTATACAAAATATTTCTTATGATGAAGAGGGAAATATTGATGAAATTGATATTTATAAGTATACGCCATACACATGTGCCAGTAATGAAAGCACTCATTCAGCCAATGTTCTATTTTTAGAAATTTATAATGGAAAAATGTTATCGAATTTTCCGTTATAGTTAGTAATAATGACAGGAGACAAAAATGTCTAAAAAATATTTGCTGATCAGCATTGGAATTATTGTAATAGTTATTTTTAGTATATGCATAAAGTGTGGGAAAAATGATTTGCCAACGAGCTCTATGATGGACGCCGAAAGAATTTTGCAAGAGTACTTGAAAAGTGCTAATCAATGGGAAGAAGAGTATAGTCTTGAACCAACCGATCCGGTTGTTGGTGAAATTGATAATAATGAAGTGTATAGATTCGAAGTAAGATATAAAGAAAATGTTGAGGAGGTTGGAAGCAGACTGATTAATAACTATGCAATAACGATGGATGGAAAGACTATTTTTTTGTATGATCCCGCAAACGATCAGTGGATTATTCAAAAATGAATATAAGCAGATAATAATGAAGACTGAAAACATATCTATGGTTTTCAGCCTTCATTTTATTATCAAAAATTAATATAATGTAATTTTCAACTTCCTGTGATAAATATTTGAGTTCTTCCAAGCTATTGATTTTGAATTTCAGTCGTACTAATATGACATTACAGAGTGCAAAAATGATATATCAAGCTTGCTATTCTGACTTATATCAAATAATTGGAAAGTATAGATAGTCTTATTCTAAAGAATTTCTTATTTGTTTTCAAAATAATTATTGCAGCATAAACGAAAAACAGACGATATTGCCACCCATATAGTAAAAAAGTAAGGGAAAGGGGAAATTATGTTACGAATAGCAATATGTGATGATGAAAAGTTGTTTAGAGAAAATATTAAAAAATATGTATTAAAATATTTATCCGAAAAGGATATTTCATCCGAAATTGATATGTTTAATTCGGGGAAAGAATTACTTGGCTTGGGGACAGATTTACTTGGCTATAATATTATTTTTCTCGACATTAATATGGATGAGATAGATGGAATTATGACTGCACACAAAATTAGAGAGTATAGTATGGATATATATATTGTATTTGTAACTGCTCTTGTCACTATTCTTTCTGTTCGTGGATATGTTTAAAAGAGGGTATTTG
>OGIB01000810.1_pt1 | contig 13384 bp, 6 predicted proteins | sample 1571691 | NCBI WGS metagenome assembly OGIB01 (sample SAMEA2582058, study PRJEB24529) | metagenome | biome: Human gut stool | place: China | collected 2011
TACCGAAAGCCCTGATGAGAAATGGGATCTCCGTCACGGCAAACTGCAGGATGAAACCGATGATACATGCTGCCACCATCAGCAGATTATCCCGGGGGCTCATGGCAAATACGGACTTCTGTACATCACGCATGCCGATGGCATGATACAGCTGGCACATTCCCAGCACAGTAAATGCATAGGTCTGCGATTTCGCCAGTATCTGTTCCCGGGACATCAGTTCCCTGAGGCGTTCTACCCAGGTAAACGGATTGCCCACAAGCTCCCCTTCCGCCGCCAGGATCCCGCAGGGAAGCACCAGAAATGCCGCCAGTCCGATCACGGTGATCAATGCTCCATAGAACAACGTACATGCTATTCCTCCTCTGGCAAACAGGCTCTCCGATGCTTTTCTGGGCGGGCAGCGCATCAGGCTTTTGCTGTCATTTTTATCCACTCCCAACGCCAGTGCCGGAAGGGAATCCGTGATCAGATTGATCCAAAGGATATGGCTGGATTTTAATGGAGATGCCAGCCCCATTGCCACCGCCACAAACATGGTCATCAGTTCTCCCAGGTTGGACGATAGCAGAAAAATCACCGATTTCCGTATATTCTCATAGACACCTCTGCCTTCCTCGATGGCTTTTTCAATGGTGGCAAAATTATCATCTGCAAGGATCATATCCGCTGCCTGTTTGGCGACATCCACTCCGGTTCCCATAGCGACACCAATGTCCGCCGCTTTTAAGGAGGGGGCATCATTGACCCCGTCACCGGTCATCGCCACGATCTCCCCATTTAGCTGTAGCCCTTTCACGATCCGCACCTTCTGTGCAGGCGTGACTCTTGCATAGACTCTTAAGTCCTTAATTCTCTTTAAAAAAGAAGTGTCATCCAGCCGTTCCAGTTCTCTGCCCGTAATACACTGGCTGCGGTGTCCCGCGATCCCCAGCTGTCTGGCAATGGCATAGGCAGTATCCACATGATCTCCCGTGATCATCACCGTGGTCACCCCCGCATGACGGAAGATCTCCACGGCTTCCCCAGCCTCCGGTCTGGCGGGATCCCGCATTCCCACGATACCAAGGAACGTCATTCCCTCTTCCCCACCTCTGCAGTCTTCACTCTGTGCCGCTGCCAGTGTCCGAAGAGAGAGGGAATTCATCCGTTCCACAGCCTCACCTATCCGCTTCCGCTGCGTGGAGGTCATGGGAACGCTCCTTCCTTCCTGTAAAATATGGGTACAGTGCTGCAAGATCACATCCGGAGCCCCTTTGGTATAGGCAATCCCTCTCCCGGATCTGCCACCGGGAAGCCTATGACAGGTCGTCATCATTTTCCGCTCGGAATCAAAGGGGATCTCATCAAAGCGGGGATACTGCCGCTCCAGCCGCTCTCTCTGCAGACCGTATTTCGCCCCAAAGTCTAAAAGTGCCAGCTCCGTGGGATCTCCGATGCGCTGCTCTCCCCGCAGCGAAGCATCATTGCACAAAAGCATCCCTCTCAACAGCTCCGGCAGAATGCGGTGTTCCCCTCTGCCACCTGTCCCCGTGACATCCTCCATCACGTCGTACCACCAGCATTTCTCCACAGTGAGTCGGTTCTGGGTAAGTGTTCCTGTCTTATCCGAACAGACCACACTGACCGCTCCCAGTGTCTCCACCGAAGGAAGTCTTCGAATGATGGTGTGCACTTTGACCATTCTGGTCACTGACAGGGCCAGGCAGATCGTGACTACTGCCGGCAGCCCTTCCGGTACTGCGGCAACCGCAAGTGAGATCGCTACCAGAAGCATCTCCGGAATATTTCTATGTTGAAATACCGCCAGCAAAAACAGTCCGGCGCACACCCCCAGAGAGAGAATACTCAATAGCTTCCCCAGATCTCCCAGCCGCTTCTGTAATGGTGTCATCTCATCTTCCGTATCCGTGATCATGGAAGCGATCCTGCCGATCTCCGTATCCATGCCGGTGGCCACCACCAGCCCTTCCCCATGACCGTTCGTCACCACTGTGGACATATAGACCATATTGACCCGTTCGGTTAACGGGATCTCTTGCCTGCAGTCTGCCAGGAACAGGGCATCTTTCTCCACCGGGACGGATTCTCCGGTGAGCGCGGATTCTTCCACCTGGAGGTTCGCACTTCTGGTCAGTCTGATATCCGCCGGAACCCGTGCCCCTGCCTCCAGCTCCACCAGATCTCCCGTCACCAGTTCCGCCGCTGGGATCTCTCTTCGGATGCCGTCGCGGATCACGATCGTCCGGGGAGTGGTAAGTTTTCTTAACGCTTCCAGTGCTTTTCGAGCTTTTCCCTCCTGGAGCATTCCCACTAGCGCATTTACCAGGACCACCGTACCGATGATCAAGGCATCGCTGACTTCTCCCAGGAGAATGGATACCACTGCTGCAATCAATAATATGTAGATCAGCGGATCCTTCAACTGCTCCAGAAAAAGCTGTATCTTTGTCTTTTTCCGCGCAGCTCTCATCTCGTTCCTGCCATTTTGCCGTAAACGACGAAAGGCCTCACCTTCGGTAAGACCTTTCACTGTGTCACTATTTAGTTTACTTATGGTTTCCTGTATATTCTGCTTCTCGAACACGGCTGCTCTCCAATGCTTGTTTCTATGCATTGTATGCGGAAATGTCCGGCTTGATGATAACCGTCACCGATTATTTCTCGTTTCTTAACTGGAAAGCATCTGTCAGTTCGTTCATGTTGGTCGCCTGAGCAGACAGTTCTTCACTGGTAGCGGAAGTCTCCTCTGCGGTAGCGGAGTTGTTCTGTACCACCGTAGATATCTGCTCGATGCCCTGTTCGATCTGGGCCATGGCATCTGCCTGTGCATTGGATTCTTCCATGGCTTTCTTGGACTCGTTCGCCAGATCCTCAATACCTTCCACCACTTTCTGCAAAGCTTCCGCCGTTTTATCCGTGATCTGATTTCCTTTTTCGATCTCCTGCAGCGAGGTTTCGATCAGTTCCCTGGTATGTACCGCGGACTGTGCACTGTCATCCGCAAGCTTCCGAATCTGTTCAGCCACCACGGCGAAACCTCTTCCGGCTTCCCCCGCTCTGGCAGCTTCAATTGCTGCATTCAGGGACAACAGGTTCGTCTGGGATGCGATATCCTCGATCTCACCGATAATATCACTGATCTGCTTGGAAGTCTCATTGATCCGCTGCATGGCATCGGTCAGTCCCTTCATCTCTTCTCCACTGGTTCTGGCCTGTTGCTGATATTCCATTGCCTTCTCATAAGATGCTCCGAGAGCCTTGGCATTTTTCTCCACGATCTCAGTGACGTTCGTAATGGTCGCCTGCAGTTCCTCCACAGAACCGGCCTGGTCTGTAGCACCCTCTGCCAGTCCCTGTGCGGCATCCGCCATCTGACCCGCGCCGGCAGACACCTGGCTTACCGCATTTTTGATCTCACCCAGTGTCTCACTGAGCTTATGATTCAGCTTGCGGATAGACTCCAGTAATCCGCTGAAATCTCCTATGTAGGCTTCCCTGCAATTACTTACGATCGCAAAATTGCCCTCAGACATTTCTCCCAACAGATAGTCCGTATCACCGATTACCTGCTGCAAATTATCGGAAAGGCTGGCGGTCGCCTCCGCAAGTATCTGCAGCTCATCGCCGGTCTCTACCTTCGGTGCCGGAGTATGCAGATCACCCTGTGCTAACAGCTGTATTCTGTCTGTGCACTGTGCCACCGGCTCCCCGATACGCTGTCCGATCTGTTGTGCCTTGTAAATGCTGTATGCCACTGCGATCACACCGATCGCAGCACCTATGATAATGCCTGTTACAACGGAACCCAGGAAATCCGTAACCGGTGCATCTACAGCCACCATCCAGCCGTTAGTACCATCAATCGGGGCATACGCCTGTAATGTATAAGCACCTTTTCTGAAATAGGTTCCGTATCCTGTCTCACCCTTAAGCATCTGCTGCTCTATTTTAGCAATTCCCTTCAGTGAGCTGTCTGTCTGTGACAATTCAATATTATTTTTCTGCTCCTGGGCAATGGCGGAATCACTATGTGCGATCGTAATACCCGTAGACCCCAACAGGTAGCATCCGGAATGCTCACTGATAGAAATGGCTGCGCAAATATCATTTAAGAACTCCGGATCCGGTACTACAAATACCACGCCGATGATCTCACCGTCTTTATCTCCGCCTTCATAGACGGGTGCAGATATGATCACGCTGAGTTTTCCGTCTGTCTTGGCAATTACGGGATCCGATACCACCACTTCTCCCTGCATGGACCGTTTAAAATACTCACGATCATTATAATCCGTTCCGTCAGCGGCACAGATACCATTACTTCCGATCAGCTTCCCCCTGACCATTCCATAAGCTTCCACGCGCTGATTAATATACTCCTGCTTCTGTGCCGGTGTAAATACAGCCGCGGAAAGCTGATAGCTGCATCCCAGCTCAGATACGATCGTCTCCGATACCGTTAATTCCTGACGGATCCGATCCGCTGACAGCTTTGCGATCTCCTGCATATCAGCCTTCAGTCTGCTCAGGGTACCTGACAGATTCATGATCATAGACACAATGACCAATGATACGATCGATAGCAATACCAGCCGCCGGATTGCCTTCTGCAGCCGCTCGCGGATCGTGGTCTTACCATTGGTCTGACGCTTTTGTCCCTTCTGTGTAGTTTTTGCACTCATAATGTACCTCTTTTCTCCGGCGAGATGTCTCTCCACCTTCTCAAGCCGGCATTTTTCTGCAATGCTGCTAACACTACTGCTGTATCACCATTATAACATTTTCCGAACCTTTTTGCTACCTTATGAGTGCAAAGAAAGAGTTAATATTTCAAAAAATATCAACTCTTTCCCTGTTTTGTCTGTTTATTTATATTTTTCTGTCCCATTAGGCAGAAACTTTTTGGGATCAATAACCAAATTCTTGTGCAAAATACAGTTTTCCACCTGTCTCATAGACAGCAATGCTGCAGGTCGTAAAATCGCCTGCCAGGATATTCGCTGCATGGGTGGGAGAAGCCATCCAGGCATCTACCACGCTCTGTGCGGAATCATATCCCTTCGCCAGGTTCTCACCCCACATCAGTTCACTGTTCACGGTATACCAGTCTCTGCCGTTCGGTCTGGTATGAGAGAATTTGGAAGCAGCTTCCTGTGCTCTTACCATAGCGCAGGACTCCAGTCCGTTGCTCCAGGTAAGCTCCGCAAGTCCATTCTCTGCTCTCTTCGCATTCACCAGTGCCAGTGCATCGGTTGCCATGGTGCGAAGTTCATTGGCCCGGGCAATCTCTGCTTCGCTCATGCCGGCTCTCTGTACAGATCCTGCCAGTGCCACCGCCTCTTCATCGAACCATACGGTTCCGTCACTGTCCGCCGGATCACGACTGACAGAGGACAGATCTGCATTCCTGCCGCAGCCTGCCAGGCTAAGCATCATGATTACTGTCAGAATCAGACTCATCCATCTTTTTTTCATTTGTTTACCCTCTTTCATGAATTTTATGGTAAATATATGTCATTACTGTTCTTATTGCTTCTTCTTAAGGATAAGCCATGCTCCCAGGCCTGTCAAGGACAAGGCAAAACCAAGATTCCATGCATCGGAAGCGTCGCCGGTCTGCGGCCGTCTCGATGCTCCGAGGACTGCTCTGTCTGCCAAAGGTGTCGGATCATCCTCGATCGTCACCATTCTGTGGCGTCTCGCACCAAGTACCTGCGGTGCCTCGGGTGTTACAGGATCCGCAGGGGTACCGGGATCATCCGGGGTTGGCGTCGTATCCGGAGCGCCCGGAGTCGGAGTAGGTGTCGGGTTGTTGTCAGGAGTTGTCGACGGTGTTGCCGTAGGCGTTGCCGTTGGTGTTGCCGTAGGCGTCACGGTCGGCGTAGGTGTCGGTGTCACGGTCGGCGTAGGTGTCGGTGTCACGGTCGGCGTAGGCTCTTCACTGGGATGCCACTCATTTCCACTAAAGTGACACTCTGCTTGCGTTTTCAAATTTGCAGCTACAATTCTACCTGAATTATTTCCTGCTTCGAGAATCACCTTAGCACATGGTGCAAGAATCGTTCCTCTTGTAGTAGATAAAGTAATAGTTCCATCATATGTTCCAAAATTATACACTAACAAATTTGCATTATCTGCTTCCGGGTAATTATCAATGCCAGATGTGCTCTGTCCTACCAACTTAAAATTATTACCATCAGGTGTTATATTAAATACAACCGTTTTACCGTTTTCCACAGCTACTTTAGGTTCAAAATCCGAAATTCCATTTACGCGAAAAATATTCTGTCCATCATTCAAGGAAATCTCATTAGAACTCAATTCCGTTCCCATTGCATGCAAGTTTTCAGCATTTGTACGAATAGCTGTAAATGCTCCTGCCAGATCGAACTGACCTCTTTCAATTTTTCCAATCTGCTCAGTGGTTCCTACATAAACTCCATTTACAAACCATTGATTACCTCTTTGCTCAAAAGAAGCTGATTTTAGAATCAGATTAGAACATCCAATATTGGAGCCTGAGCCTGTATATTCACCATCTACATAAATAGTACCTTTTCCTGTATAGCCAATGTTATTATAATATTTCAAACTGCCTGTGCAGATATTAGCTTCACTGTCACCGCTCTGCTCCGTAATTCCCTCTACAAAAATTCCATAGCCATTGGCAGCTCCTAAAACTCCAGCAATATCCACAGTCACCGCATTTACTGTCTCATTTGCTTCCGGTGTTACCTCCGGATCAGCTACTACATTTTCTTTCACAACAGCGTCACCACCGGATACAGACTCTTCCCCTACTACTGTAGCCGCTTCCTCTGCCTGTACCGTAAGTGTTCCGTTCCCTGCGACAGTTCCCACTACCAGCGCTGCCACCAGAACCTTTACGATTTTTTCTTTTACATACTTACTAAGTCTGCTCATCTGATTTCTCCCTCAATGAAATCCCATGTCTTCGTTCCAAAACGTACTTAAACGTTTTCGTTCCTCTTTACATCTATTAAGACTATGGATCTCATAAAAAGGGTTCAGATTTTTTACTAAAATTGTGATTTATTGCTTATTTTTGTTCTCTGGTTGTCTTTTTGAAGGCTCACAAGGGGCACACAGTCTTAATTATTGACCGTTTCCGTTAATACTCCATGTAACAGGGCGCGCTTCTTGGTACCGGCAGAACCATAACACGTGGAGAGCGACACAATGTTCCCTCTGGCACTTAAGTCCACATCCGAGGCATACAGGGAATGTTCCGTCGCCCACTGCACGTAATCGTCATAGGAAGCATCCGAGGTAAAGGTTGCGAAGCGGTCGCTGGTGCTTCTGGTCTCGTAATAAGCAAAGATTGCATAAATATAAACCTTATCTTCCGTATAGATATAGAAATACGGGTTCTCCTCGCAGCTTACGATCCCCTTTAACAGATTTTTAAAACTACCGAACATGCTCTCATCCCGCATATTATGTCCGAAGACGAAGGTGTTCCGGTCCGACCAGTCCGCCGAAGCCTCACAGTCTATGAAAATGCATCCGGCATTTACACTTTCTCCCTCAAAAGAGTGCTTCAGATAATAATTGTTGTCCTCTCCCTGTACCACCGGATAGCTGATATCCAGCACCGGAAAATAAAGCCAGCCTCTGAAATCCGGATTGGTCTTCTTGAGATTTGCAAAATCAATCTGCAGATCGGGGTAGTTTTTCACCTGTACTTCTTCTGTCTCCTCCACCTTAGGCTCTTCCACCACTACCTCCTGCCTGATGGCATCATATTCGCTTTTCGCCTTTTGCTCCGACAGATAGGAATACAGACTCATCCCACCGGTGATCAGAACTGCTGCCGCCAGTATTGCTGTGATGATATTTTCCACTTTCTTATTCTTCATGTTTGTCCCCTTTTTGCATCTGTCTGAATTTACTAATGATTATAACTTATTTTCAAGTATTCGTCTTTACGAAAGACTCATTTTTTGATATTTTTAAGTTGTGATCATAAAACTATTGGGGGGAATTATATCTTATGATACATTTTTTTGCTATCCTTTCACTGCTTCTGTGCGGTGTCTGCTATACCGGTTTCCAAAAAGGGGAAGACAAACATAATTCCCAAAACATTACCCGGTTCGTCTGGATCATTTTCGGGGCTGCCCTGCTGCTTCGTCTGATCCTTGCTTATACCACCCACGGATTCGGCAATGATATTGCCTGTTTTGCTGCGTGGGCTGACCGGATCTTCACCGTAGGTCCCGGGGCATTCTATTCCGCGGAGACTTTTACCGATTATCCGCCCGGATTCATGTACGTCCTGTATCTCATCGGAGCGCTGCGTTCCCTGCTTGGAATCCCTTATTATTCCAGCCTGCATATCATGCTGTTAAAGCTGCCTGCTATTCTGTGCGACATGGCCTGCGGCTATCTGCTCTACAAAGAGGCGACAAAAAGACTGCATTTTTCCGAAATACAATCTGTATGTGTAGCTTGTGCTTACCTATTCCAGCCGGCAATCATCCTGAATTCTTCCTGCTGGGGGCAGGTGGATTCCGTTCACACCCTGGTGGTGATCCTGATGTGCCTGTTTCTTATGGACGGCAAAATGCTTCCGGCTTATGCGATCTACGGTATTGGAGTTCTGTTAAAGCCGCAGACACTGATCTTCACTCCCGTCCTTCTGGTCGGCATTTTGGATCATGTATTTTTGCAGGATTTTTCCTGGAGGAAATTTTCTTATAATCTGTGTGGCGGTCTGGCTGTGATCTGCGGCATGCTTCTGTTGTGCGTTCCCTTCGGTCTGGATGCCGCCACCTCGCAGTATACTTCCACGCTGGGTTCCTATGAATATGCGGCGGTTAATGCCTATAATTTCTGGGGGCTGTTAGGCATGAACTGGGTGGACCAGAACACGATCTTTCTGTTCCTTCCCTGCCGAACCTGGGGATCCATTGCCATTGTGCTGATCGTTCTTTTTACTTTTCTGATTGCCTTGCGTTGCCGAAAAGAACCTTCACGCTATTTTTGCCTCGGTGCTTTTATCATTCTGACTATGTTCCTGTTTTCTGTCAGAATGCACGAACGCTATCTATATCCGGGACTTGCACTGCTGCTGTTCTGCTGTCTGTATAAATCCGCCGGCTCCCTGTGGAAATGTTATGCCGGTTTCGCCGCGCTACATTTCTACAACACTGCCAACGTGCTGTACCATTACGATCCGCAGAACTATGACCGCAAGGCCCCCATAATTCTACTGGTATCTGCAGGCATGTTATATTGTCTGTATGATTTCTACAAAATCATCTGGAAATATTATATTCATGGGGAAGCGGTGACTATTGTCAATGGCGTAAAAAGGCATGCCGGAGCAAGCCGCAGTTCTTCTACAGTCTCCGGTGCCGGACTATGGCAGCTGTTCCGGGAACATTTTCTGTCTCCTTTAGAACCCACGCCTTCCGAAAAACGTCTGCGCTTCACGAGAGCAGACCTGTGTCTGTTGCTGACAATCTGTGCTCTCTACAGCTTTTTTGCACTCTATGACCTGGGCGACCGCAAGGCTCCCGAGACAACCTACGATATGACACAGAATCAGGTTATTGAACTGGAATTTCCGGAAAATACAGTTCCCGTTACCCTGGCAAGTTACATCGCGCCCTGGCATCAGCGGCATTTTACGGCTGAAGTCCGTAGCTCAAAGGCCGAGGACTGGACGTATCTGGGCGAGATCATTCTGAATAATGTCTTCACCTGGCAGGATGTGTCTTTGGAAGATCTGACCCGGCAGGCAGGCGTAACAGACGCCCGCTGCCTGCGTCTCATACTGACCGATACGGATGCGTCTCTGATCGAGCTGGTCTTCACGGATGCGGACGGTGAAATCCTGCGCCCTGTGAATGCCTCTGCTTATGAGACTTTGTTCGATGAGAGCGATTGCTACCCGGAACGCTATTCTTTCCGTAACAGTATGTATTTCGATGAGATCTATCATGCCCGTACGGCTTATGAATTCCTCCACGGACTGCCCACTTATGAAAATACGCATCCGCCTCTGGGCAAAATTCTGATTTCTGTGGGTATCGCTATTTTCGGGATGAATCCCTTCGGCTGGCGGATCATGGGTACTTTATTTGGCATCGCCATGCTGCCCTTCCTCTATCTGCTGTGGAAGAAAATGACCGGTAATACTCCCGCAGCGGCTCTCGCCTGCTTCCTGTTTGCCTTTGATTTTATGCATTTTACACAGACGAGAATTGCAACGATTGATGTCTATATTACGTTCTTCGTGATTGCCATGTATTATTTTATGTATAGCTATTGCAGCATGAGTTTCTATGACACGCCACTACATAAGACCTTCATTCCATTAGGATTGTGTGGTGTCTGCATGGGGCTTGGCATTGCCAGCAAATGGACCGGTGTCTATGCCGGATGTGGTCTGGCACTGCTGTTTTTCGCGCACTTGCTGCGGCGCTACCGGGAATACCTTTATGCCAAAGCACATCCCGGCAAAAGCACAAACGGTATTGATCATAAATACATAGTGAAGAATTTCCCTAACGATACGATCAAGACCATTGATTTCTGTCTGACCTTTTTCGTATTGATTCCGGCAGTGATCTATCTGCTGTCCTACCTGCCATTTGTGGACAATTCCCATCCGGGATTGTTTGACCGTATGCTGGCGAACCAGACTTCCATGTTCAACTACCACAGTGGTCTGGAAGCGACACATCCCTACTCTTCCTCCTGGTATGAGTGGCCGACCATGGTACGTCCGATCTGGTATTATTCGGGATATGTGACCGATGCAATCAAAGAGGGGATCAGCGCTTTCGGCAATCCTGTTGTATGGTGGATCGGTATTCCGGCATTTATTTACATCCTGTACCTGTTAATTCGCAATAATGCGTTTCTCTGTTCTCTGACAAGACACACAAAAACAGAGAGCTCCACAGATACTGCAATTACCCTGTCCCACAGAGAATATGCAACAGCTGCTTTTCTGGCAGTCGGCTACCTGGCACAGTACCTGCCCTGGTTCTTCGTCACCAGGATCACTTTCATCTACCACTATTTCCCCAGTGTTCCTTTTGTGGTACTGATGATCGTGTACAGCCTGATGCAGTTGAAGAAGCATATGTCTGACCGTACCTTCACCATCGTCTGCTGCGCTTACGCCGCGGTAGCATTGGCCCTGTTCCTGCTGTTCTATCCGGTATTGTCCGGACAGCCGGTGGATGTGGATTTTGTAATAAAATACTTACGTTGGAGACCGACCTGGGTATTGATCTCGGGTTAATCAATTTTTATAAATACAAACATTTTACTTTAGGAGGTTTTTATGTATCTACACGTTTTTGCTCTGTTGAGTATACTATTAGTTTTCACCTGCTACTTTATTTTTCAGCATTCCAAGACTATACTCCACCCCTTTATTCCCGTTTGTGCGCTTCTGTGTCTTGGACTTTTGATTCGAATGATCCTGGCTATCAAGGTCTTCGGTTACGGATTTGATATTATCTTCTTCTCCGACTGGTCTGCCCGTATGATACAATATGGTCCTTCCGGTTTCTATACTGAAGATATGTTAACCGATTATCCACCGCTCTATATGTATGTGCTGTATGTCATAGGACGCATCAGAGCTCACTTCCATATTGCGCAATTTTCAGCTATGGATCTGTTGATGCTGAAATCTCCCGCTATTTGTTGCGATATTCTATGCAGCTTTTTAATTTATTGGGAGTCACGCAAAGCTGCCAAATTATCAGAGCTTCAGTCTATTTGTATGATGTCTGTTTATTTGTTCCATCCTGTAGTCATTCTGGACTCCGCCTGCTGGGGACAGGTAGATTCCATTCTGGCACTCTTTATCGTTGTTCTTTGCATCTGCCTAAAGAATCATTGGCTGGTACCTGCATACGCTATTTATGGAATCGGTGTTTTATCCAAACCGCAGATGTTAGTATTTACCCCTGTGCTTTTAGTAGGTATTTGGGATCATGTTTTCCTAAAAGACTTTTCATGGAAAAAATTTTTCTGTCATCTCGGCAGTGGAATCTGTGTGATTGCAGGAATGGTGATGTTTTCTATTCCCTTTGGTCTGACCAAGGTAATTGCACAATACACCTCTACCCTTGGCTCCTATTCCTTTGCAACCGTCAATGGCTTCAATTTTTGGGCACTTATAGGCATGAACGGGGTCGAACAGGACAGTAATTTTCTGTTCCTTCCCGCCAGGATCTGGGGAAGCATTGCCATCCTGCTGATTGTTCTTTTTACCTTTATTATTGCAAAGCATTGTCAGGATGCACCCTATAAATACTATTTATTAAGTGCTTTTATCATACTTACAATGTTCACATTCTCTGTGCGGATGCATGAACGATATATTTTCCCGGGTATTGTTTTACTGGTGTTTTTGCTGATTTACAAACCGATAATCCCCATCTGGATCTGTTATGGGGGATTTTCTTTCCTCACCTTTTACAATATCGGATGGGTTCTGAGAAATTATGGTGACTTCGTATACCACAATGACAAACCGCTGATTCGACTGGTAGCTGCCGGTATTGTTGGCTGTCTGATTTATTTTTATTATGTAATAGGTAAATATTGTCTCGTTCACTCTTTACCTAAAAAATCATAGTAAAAGGATTGCTTCTGCCTTTTTCCTGCTGACCTACTCCCCAATCTGGCTGATCAGTGCCGGACACTATACCCTGTCTGCCCTGCCACTGTTTCAGCTTGAAGGTGATTGGCTACAACGTCATGAAAACCGTAAATTTCCCATATTACTGTTTTCATCCATGCTTATGATGCTGTATTTTGTGGGATATTTCAGTTGGAAACAGATCATGTAAGAATGTTCATAGAAAATATTGCTGTATCATATTTTCTACGATGTTGGATTTTAGAGGAACCTCTTCGGATTCGTAAGTAGCCAGGAGTGTATCCGACAACATAATTCCATTTATGTTATAGAGCTGCATTTTCTGAAAAGCCGCCTGCGCATAATTTTCATTATCCATCATACCAAAGTGCTCCCAGTAATAGGTTTGGCCTGTTACCGGGTGCCTTATGGTAAAATCCGGATAAATCACCCTTTTTCCCAAATGTAATGCTTCCTCGTAATGAAATGGTATCCTGTTCACATGCAGCATCGTCGCAATGGTTGCCTCTGATTTGGAACGCACCTTCTGTCCGTTGAAAATAGGATGAATCAGTTGTTCCGGATATTTGGGGCATCTCTCATAATCCTGCTTTTCCCATTCAGCAATTTCTGTATTTACTGAAGTAAATACTTTTTTCAACAGTTCTGCATATACAGCAGTCTCAAGCAACTGTTCTTCTCCCGTTTGCTCTCTCTGAAGTTGCCGAGGTTGTTGAAGCCTGCAAG
>OGIB01000811.1_pt1 | contig 13383 bp, 8 predicted proteins | sample 1571691 | NCBI WGS metagenome assembly OGIB01 (sample SAMEA2582058, study PRJEB24529) | metagenome | biome: Human gut stool | place: China | collected 2011
CCTGCCAAGGGCTACGGGGATTTGATAGCATTTCTTTACTAACTCTCAATTTACAGCATTCCAAGTGCCGATAGCAACGCACCGATGATAATGCAGAAATCTGAGCAGTTGAATACGATCTTGCGGAACGCCTGCCATTTCACCGGGAAGCTCACATAATCCACCACATAACCTCTGCGAAGGCGGTCATAGGTATTGCTGAAGGCACCACCAAGCAACAGCGATAGTCCCAGTCGCAGCAAATTGTTGCCTCGATGTCCCAGACTCACGATAAAGACAACGGTCAATATCAGTGTAAACGCCAGTGAAACAACAGCCACCAGACGCCTTCTCTTCTGTCCGGCATTGAGCATCATGCCTTTGTTGTGATGCTTGCGGATCAGAAATTCCCCCCTGCAGATCTCTCGTTCTTCCCGCTCGTCCACATGCGACTCTATATAATTTTTTAAGAAAAAATCTCCCCAGAAAATTCCTGCCAGTATCACAAGGCATACCACTGTCATATATTCCGCTCCTTATTCACGCCGTCCGTATTTCCCCTTGCAATCCGCTTATTCGCGCTCTGCTTTCCGATTCTTTATCTTCAAAAACGCCAGAAGTGCCCCATACAATACTCCGGCCACAGGCCATACGACCCAGGTAATGTCCCAACGCATCGTCGGCAGGCTGATAGCCAGATAAACCGCTGTCCAGACACACCAGTAAATTGCTGTCACATGCTCATACTTCCGGTTAACTGCCTTATTCTCCACAGTATAATCCCCCTCCTGAAGCAATTTCTGATAACCGCCCCAGATAATACCGGACCACACGAACAGCCATACAGCGATCGCCACTACAATGAGCAAAGCATCCGTAGCAAGGATTACCGCATAACCATTATTCCCGAAAAAAATAGATACTGCCAGCAACGGTACCACTCCCAGAATACACAATACAACACCCAGGGTTATGCAGATCCGGTAGGTTCCCGCAAATGTTTCTTTTGCTTTCTCCACGATTCCGGACACCCCATATTGCAATGTCAGCTTTTCTTTTTCCAGATATTCATATTTATTATACGGGATTCCGGTGAGAAGAAATACCGCTACCGCAACTACCACCATCAGTAACAGTACGATGAGACCGATTCCTCCTGCGACATTTTCTGTAACCGCTCCTCTTTTGGCACCTGCCATTCCCAACAACCACAACAATACAACAGGAGAGAGCACACATAAGGATACTGCCGGAGCAATCCGGGCAGCATATTTTCTCGTAGCTTCCAGGAAAGTATTGGCTTCCTCCACCGTGATCACTTTTCCCTCTGTGATCTCCGGTGTCATTCCATCGGCGAATTCCGTCTCTTCCATTTCATCTTTTAATAAGTAATCCGTAGTAACTCCGAACAGCTGGCTCATACCGACAATGCGTTCCAGATCCGGGATTGAGGCTCCACTCTCCCATTTGGATACAGACTGTCTGGAAATGTCCAGGCGTTCTGCCAGTTCCTCCTGGGACCACCCATATTTCTTACGCAACATTATTATTTTTTCTGACAGGATCATTTTCATTCTCTCCTTCTTTTATTAATGTTTTCTTGTGCACACATAGATCGTCGACATAGGAAAATCATAACAAAAGAGCCGGTTGACAACTACCAAGTGCCCTTGAAATTTTGTCAACCGGCAGTTGCGTTTCCGGATTTTTCTGAAATTTTCAGCAATATTATTGTACTTCACGGATCAGACAGTATTGCTTTAACGGGAAATTCTTCTCCATCACACCATATACTTTGAATCCGAACTTTTCATAGAATTCCACGTTTTTTGGATTATGTGTTTCGAGGGAGATCATCAGTTTGTGCTTCTGGGCATAGCCAATGGCTTCCTCCAGAAGCTCCGCTGCAATTCCGTGATGCTGCATGGATGGATCCACCGCCAGATAAATGATATGCAGACGCTGATTCTGATGCAGTTGATCCGTCCAGCTGGAATTCAGATAATCCTCACCCTTCATAAAATTCCGAAATGTCTTTAACGAAGGATCCTCCTTGATCAGATAGGAATCCGTCTGTAAAGCAGCCATGGCCTCTGTAAAATAGAACTGAAATACATTGTACGGCTCCGCTTCATCCGATACCACCAATACACTGTTCAGATCCGCGCTGTCTGCGAAGATCTCACAGGTCGCATAAAATTCATCCATGTCACATTTAAACAGCTCCGGCATCAGATTTTTACGGACTTCCGGATCCGGAATCAGCGTCTCGTACAACGGATCGTGTGCAAAGCACTGATTCAGCATTTTCTCCACTTTCGGAAGGTCTTCCTTCTGCACACGATATAACTTATCACTTTCCATAATTGTATTTACTGTTATCTCCTTATTATGATGATGTCAGTCCCCAGCTTTGTTGTCTGTGGATCGTTCCGTGCTCTGCTCTCGCCATCATTACAATTCGAATATCTCTGTCACAGATCTCTCCATTTGTTGCACGATATTCATCAGGCTGACCACAAGCTTGCTGCATGCATGCTCCAGGCTGGTAATTTCTTCCCGGTAGTCCATTTCCTTCATACCGGATCCTGTCAACATCTCCAGTTGTTTTTCTTTTTGGAGAAGCTGCTTGACCGTTCCATATAGATTTTCATGCTCCGGCAGCCTTCCGTAACCCCATTTCAGGCGATCCTTCGGCTGATGGAATACATAATCCGTAAAATGCCTATATACTTCTTCATCAAAATTAAAGGCATAGGCATTGTTGTCTACCTGATAAAGCTTACGAAGTGCGGAGGAAAGTCTCTGTTCCTTCAGATTTCTCACCGCTCCGCCCAGAAGTCTCAGATTTGCACTGCATATCTCATGAGGATACAACACATTTCCGTACCAGTCAATCCGCACAAAAGCGTCCTGCTCCTGTTGGAACCTTGCGAGCAGCTTCTGTTCCAACGGTCTGATCTGCCGGAAAAGTTTCTCCGCCTCGTCGTATTTTCCATCTCTAAGCAACTGTTTGTAGTTACGGTTGTATTCCTCTACCGCTTCATATTCCTCCCGGCATCTTCTAAGTGCCCGGTCACTTAAAATCTCCAGTTCCTCAATTTTTTCAAGCAAAACCCGTTTTTTCTCTCCCAGCTGCCCCGCCACATCGGCGCGGTAGCAGATTTCCCGACACTGTTCCAAGCCCTTGCGGATCCGCTGCACCACCGGTGAAAACTGCAACGGTACCACTGCCGTTTCATCGAGTGTCAGGATCAACAGGGCAAACAGCTCATGATGCAGACGATATACCTGTTCATCATAAAACTCATCGTTATCAAACTGAGAATGGTAGTGGGTCTCCATAAAGCTTCCGCCGGTGAAATCATTTACCATGGACGGTACACCTGCGATCGCCATGGAAAAATCATCCGACCAGGTCTCGATCGGAGATGTCACTGCTGTCTCTTCCGGATAGGCTATCGTCAGATTCGGCAGATCCGCCAGATATTCCTCCAGAAAGCTGACGTATTCATAGCAGCTGCGGATCCTCGCTCTGGTACCATGCGCTAAAGCAGGAAGCTCAAAGTTCAGGTCTGCGATCACCTTGCCCACCCATTCGGGATGTGCGGTGAATATCTGCTCATAAGCTCCTGTGGACCAGTCGAAATTGGAATCAACCACGCCCCATTCCTCGGATGCCATGGCACAGATCACAATGGTATTGTTCGGTTGAAAACCACTGTCCCGCAACGCCTTTGCAATACCAAACATCAGGGCGACCGCTGTATTGTCATCCTGGAATCCGTCAAAATAGGAATCATAGTGTGCAGACAAAAGCACCATGCGGTCCGGATGTTTCCCGGGAATCTTACCCACAATATTATAAGTCGTGCAGTTCCTGGTCACCCTGGATTCCGCATCAAAGGTGACCGTTATTTCCTCCTGATCACGCAACAGCTCCAACAGGCCTGCCGCATCTTTTCTGGAAATGGAAAAAGCGGGAGCATCCTCCGGTCCGGCGATATCCTGTGCATTCAGAGCTTCATCGTCGATTTCGCCGTAGCCGCCGCTCTGCACTGCGATCAGGGCTGCGGCTCCTTTCAGATGTGCCTGGTATACCGGATAATTGATCCACCACTCATCTCTCTGGTTAATCTCCACCAATACCAGTTTATCCCTGACATCTTTTCCCTGATAGTCCGTCTCCGTTCCTTTTCCCAGATACATCATGGAAAATTTCTTGGGACCATCGGTGACAAAGGTTGTCTGATAGGCTCCCAATTCTGCTGACACGGTCTCCCCGACTGCATTCGTGTAGCTTAACGCTGCCTTATGAAATTCCCAGCCGTCTACCGTCACGGCATCCTTTGTAACCTCAGACAGTCCGATTTTTTCCATTTCTGTCTTCAGCATCTCTCCGGTCTCAAATTCTGCCTTAGAACCCGCCGGGCGATACCCCAGTGTCGGATGTGACCGGTATTGCTCCATTCGTTTTGCCAGTTCATACGAATACGGTATATCCAGATTCTGTAACACCTTTTTCTGTAAAGTCACCCCGTTGTCATGCATATTCTGTCACTCCTGTTTCTATCCTGTCCGTTCTGTCACAGGAACCGTTACTTATTTTTTTACCATAGAATTCATATTTTCAGTAATTTTCTGCAGAATCTCTCTGTTTCTCTCTTCCGCTTCCAGTGTCTCACTGGCATGGGCGGATACTTCTTCCGTAGTCGCTGAGATTGTCTGAATGGAATCCACGATCTCCTGGTTGGCTGTTTTCAGAGCTTCTACTGTCTGAAGCATCTCACCCAGATTATCCACGATCGTATAGCTGCTGTCTTCAATTGCCGTGAAACTGTCCGCCGCGCGCATCGTTCCTTCCCTTTGGCTGCCGATGCCATCTATCATCTGACGTATGACCGTTACCACTTCTCCTATCGCTCCGGATACATTTTGGATCAGCTCTGCGATATTGCCGGTAGCATCCTTTGTCTGAGTGGCCATTCCCGAAATCTCCGTCGCCACTACGGAGAAACCGCGGCCGGCTTCACCGGCTCTGGCTGCCTCTATGCTGGCATTCAGCGCCAGAAGACTGGTCTGATTCGCTATTTTGCTGATGATTTCCACGATGGAATGCATCTCCTGCATATAATGATCCAGCGTTTCCAGCTTCTGTGCCGCCAGCTCACTGTTCCTTGCAGAATCCTCTGCCTGCTCCTTCAGACCTGTCATCTCTTCTTTTCCGGCATCCAGCATTTCTATCGTATGTTCCATATTGCTTCCGATCGTCTCTGCCACTTCACCCACAGTATTTACTTTTTCCTGAATAGCCTCCGTCTGGGACGTCTGCTGCTGAATCGCCGCTGCAGACTCCCCGGAACCTGCAGACACCTCCTCCATGGCTGTTTTGGTACTGTCAAAAGCAGTTTCCAGTTTATTCAATTCCGCTGTGATATCAGCTACTGAAGTCTCCATCCGGCTGCTCATTTCCATGACTTCACGCAAGGTTGCTTCCGCGCGGTCCTGCGCAGCTGTAATGCTCTCTATATTTTCATCGGTGTTCTTCTGGTTGGATATGGTAGCATAGATGGATGTAATGCACAGCAGAATCATTACCGAAATCTGTATAAATCCTGCGTCCTGCCCCAGATAGCCAAATCCCCCTTGTGTGGCTCCCAGGAGCACCACCAGGATATTCTCTACCACCGTCCCCACATTAATAAGTGCAAATGCCTTGACATCATGATAAGGCATGACTGCAAACATCATGGGAATTACAAATGCATACACCATGTTGCACTGTGCCGTAAAAAGCAGCACCGTATAAAACAACGCAAATCCGATCAGTGACAGATGTTTTATAGCTTTGGTCGCATGATCCCTCTTCCAACAAATAAATTCTGCAAGAACCGGTATGATCCCAAGAAGCATCAGCACTGCCAATACCGGAGCCGACACTGTGTGTTCAACAAATCCGATCACGCTAATGAAAAGCATACATGCATTGATCACACCATGTGCTATCATGGCCACCCGGTTACTTCGTTCCATCTCTTTCATTTGCATTCTCCTTCTATCCCGTATGATATATTCATAATGTAATTCCTTACACTCCTTATATTGTAATTCATGATGGTATCCCCGTCAATAAAGCACACGAAAATGCAGTCCGGTTTTCTATGAAAAACGGACTGCATTTTCTGTCATTTATATGTTATCTCCCTGCCGGACAGCTCCCAGCACCCTCTTTATACCTTGAAAACATCCAGTACCTTTTCCAGCTTATCCGCTAATGCCAACAGGTTCTCAGAAGAATTCATCAGTTCTGTCATGGTATCACTCATGCCATGAGCCGCCTGCATGGTACTGTCTGCGGATGCTGCATTCTGTTCGGAGATTGCCGACAATCCTTCCACTACATCACGGATCGCACTTCCGGACTGTCCTAAGACATCCATCTTCTCCCGGATACCGTCAATATGCTGCAGGGAATTCTCCACACCATCCGCTACTGCCGCAGTCTTCACACCGGTCTCCTCTAACTTGCTCTGCTGGTGATTCATGTTGGCTTCCACTTCACCCATGATCTCCACCATTCTGCCGGAAGACTCCATGATATTTTTGATGATCTGCTCAATCTCAGTTGCGGAGCGCTTGGACTGGTCAGCCAGCTTACTGATCTGCTCTGCTACCACTGCGAAGCCTCTTCCCGCTTCTCCGGCTCTGGCTGCTTCAATGCTGGCATTCAGTGACAGTAGATCTGTCTCGTCCGCAATATCCTGAATCATGGATACTGCCTTGGTGATATTCTGAATTGCTCCGTTCATATCCGTAATCTGTTCCGCTACCCGCAGGACAGATTCCTTGGTGCTCTCGTTGGAGCCGTTCAGTTCCTTCATGATCTCTTCGGAAGCTTTCTCCGCTTCTGCCATCCTGCCGGCATAATCCGTCAGAGAATTTACTTCGTCGGAGATATACTCGATCTGTTCGCCGATACGTACCACGTTCGTATTGGCATCCGTTGTTTCGTCTGCCTGGTTCCTGGCACCTTCAGAGATCTCCCCTACTGCCTGGTATACGTCGTTGACAGATTCCTGGGTATCCTGCGCCATCTTGATCAGCTTGTTGGAAGATACTGTCAGATTATCCGCGGAATCCTTGATATCCGTCACAATGGTGCGCAGCGTCTTCTGCAATTTCACAGAGATCCGGTAGACATCTCCCAATTCGTCCTTTTTTCTGCACTGCTTTTCATCCGGTTCTGCATCCAGTTCTCCGTTCACGATTCTGCCCAGGAAATGTTTCGTCTTCTTCATGGTCTTCACCATGCTTCGGGATAATACGCTTACAAGCACTGCCGCCACAAGAACGCATGCCACAGCGATCAGGATAATATCCTTCACCTGCGTATGAATCGTGTCCTGTACCCCCTGCACCGGTGTTGCCACCTCAATGGCGCCGATCACAGAACCGTCGGAGTTGATCAGCGGTTGATAATACACATAGTAATCCACTTCGGAGATGTCGCAATCCTTAAGGAACAGCGGTTCTCCCGTCTGGACCTGCTCGTAGATCTCCGTCTCCAGACCTGTACCGTTGATACGACCTCCCTCCGGTTTCGTCAGCGTTGTGATCAGACGCATATTCCCGTACAGGAAAGACACCTGGAATCCCGTCTTCTCCTGCAATCCGTCGATCAGCTGCGTATCTCCGGAGATTGCTACGCCACCCTTTCGCACCTTGCCTCCCTTATCTCTGGTGTAATCACCTTCATACAGATTGGTGTAAGTCTCGTCCACGCTGACGCCTACGATCTGCAATGCTTTCTCAATCTGTTCCTCGATGCCTGCTTCCAAAGCTCTGGAGCCCACGGTCGCCACCAGTGCACACACAATGATCATCGGCAGAAGACTCAACGCCAGTATCTTTTTGGAAATTGTAAAAAATGGCTTTTTCTTCCCTTTTACTTTCGTTTTCTTATTCTCTGTCTTTTCCATGCTTACCACATCTGCCTTTCTGTAAAAGACGTCTCTACAACAGTTTCTTCTCGAAAACGTTTAAGTATTTTCTCGGTAAAATCATTGTAGCATTTTCCATATGGTAATACAATTCGACAAAATTACAAGTATTTTACTGTCAGATTTGGTCATTTTTCCTCAACGTTAAGTAAAAGCATCTTTTTGTTTACGAAACCGTTAAGTTTTTCTGCTTCCAAACCGGCATGCGCAGTATCTTTATCAATAGCGGAATGATCATGATAAACCACACAATCGGCTCTGCCGCGATGACACCCGGGTAGCCGAACAGTGGAACCAGTGTCGCCGCGATCACAATTTTCCCTATCATTTCCAGAGAGCTGGAGATCAGCGGTACGATCCGCTCTCCAAGTCCCTGCATGGAGTTTCTCACAATACAGATTACCGCTGTCACATAATAGAACAGTGTATCTACCTTCAGATATAATGTGGCATTGTGGATCACTTCCGGAGTTTTGCTGCCGGTGACCAGCCATACCAGCCAGTCACCGATGGTATAAGCAGTCACAATATTAAGCGTACACCAGATGCAGGTATAACCGGTTGCCAACAGGATTCCTCTGCGGATCCGGTCGATTTTGCCGGCTCCCAGATTTTGTCCGCAATAGGTCGCCATGGTCTGACCGAAGACGCTGAACATGATCATGAAGATCTCGGAGATCTTGCGGGCTGCCGTATGGGCAATGATAATATTCTGTCCCAGCCTATTGATGGAGGTCTGCAATGTCAATGTACCGATATTGACCAGCGAGCTCATGAATCCCATGGAAAGACCGGAGCTTAACATATTGCGGAGCATTCCGGCATCCTGCAGCTTCAGATCATCCACACGTATCCGCAGAATTTCATACTTTTCCCACAGATAGACCGCACACACCACCACAGCGATCAGCTGCGACAGCACAGTAGCAACTGCGGCACCCAGCACTCCCATATGTAACACCACGATCAGAAGCAGATCTCCTCCGATATTCAGCACCACCGACACCGCCAGCACGATCAGCGGGGTCACGGTATCTCCGATCGCTCTTAGGGTCGCCGCTAATACATCATATAGTAATGTAACAACAAGTCCCGCTATGATCACGGATACATACTGTGTTGCTGTGTTCAGCAGATTTTCCGGTACATTCAGGAATCTGAGGATCGGCTGCAAAAATACAAGCCCTCCTATCGTCAGTACCACAGCTGCCAATAGGCCAAGCACCAGAGAATTGCCCAAGGATCTGCGCAATCTGTCCATATCCTTCGCTCCGAAGCACTGTGCCGAAATAATAGCAAAGCCATTGCACATTCCCATCAGGAATTGTACGATCAGATTGCTCAGCGTCGTCGTAGCCCCCACTGCTGCCAGGGCATTATCTCCCAGAAAAGTACCTACGATGCGGGTATCTGCCAGACTGTAAGTAAGTTGCAATAAATTGGCCAAAAAAATAGGAAGGGCAAACGTCAGTATCAAAACTGACGGTCTGCCCTTTGTAAGATCTTTCATATAGTTCCTCACTTCTATACTTCCGAGAAAAATATAGATTTTCCCGCGTGATAGGGCTACAGAACTTTTTTAAAACTTTTTCTTGGCATTGTCAAGGTATTTCTTGGTCTCAGCCACCACAACACCATTTAATGCCAACAGTGCGATCAGGTTCGGGATCGCCATCAGACCGTTGAAGATATCTGCGATGGTCCATACTGCCTTAACAGTCATGTAGGGTCCGATGAATACGCAGGCAATGTAGATCCAACGGTATACTTTGATTGCCTTCGGCTTCTGACCGATCAGGTATTCCAGGCATCTCTCGCTGTAGTAATCCCAACCGAGGATCGTGGTAAATGCAAAGAATACCAGGCATACCATCAGGATAAAGGATGCAATAGAGCTGTTAAAAGGCAGCCCCTGCTGGAAAGCTCTGGTGGTAACATCCACGCCGTCCAGACCTACGTTCCAGGAATCGGTAATTACGATCGTAAGACCGGTCATGGTACAAATGATCAGAGTATCAATGATGGTACCCATCATTGAGATCAGACCCTGTTTGGCAGGAGAGTCGTTCTGCGCTGCAGCCGCTGCGATCGGTGCACTACCGATACCGGCTTCGTTGGAGAAAATACCTCTCGCAATACCCTTCTGCATTGCCATGATAACCGCTCCCAAAGCACCGCCGGCTACGGCACGCATACCAAACGCACTCTGTACAATGGTTACGATAGCTGCCGGAATGGCAGTTACATTAAAGATCAATACTAACAGACAGGCTACTACATAAGTCACTGCCATAAAAGGAACGATGACCTGTGCCACGGTGGAGATACGCTTTAATCCACCGATAACAACCAGTGCCACGCAGATGGTCAAAAGGATTCCGGAGATCACCACGCTCCAGGAATAGTCCATGCCGAAGAGCTGTACGGTATGTGCATTATTTGCATCGAAGAAATTATGTACCGCACTGGTGATACCGTTGATCTGGGTAAAGGTTCCGATACCGAACAATCCTACGCATACACCCATAAAAGCGAAGATCTTCGCCAGCCATTTCCAGCTCTTGCCCATACCGTTTTCGATATAGTAGAAGGGGCCGCCGATGATGTGTCCGTCCTCTGCTACCACACGATATTTCACCGCCAGCAGGCACTCGGAATACTTTGTAGCCGTACCTACCAGCGCAGCGATCCACATCCAGAACAAAGCTCCGGGACCGCCTGCTACAATAGCCGTTGCCACACCAACGATATTACCGGTTCCGATGGTAGCGGACAATGCCGTACACAGTGCCGCGAAACTGGATACTTCGCCGTCTTCGCCCGACTTTTCATTGGCAATTAAGTGTTTGATTGCATGGGGAAGCTTCGTGATCTGCAAAAAACGAAGTCTGGCTGTGAGAAAAAGGCCCGTAGCCAGAATGAGGACGATCAGGGGGATGCCCCAGACGAAATCATCCACTGTGGTCAGAAAGTTACTAATCATGTCTAACATATTCCCTCTCCTTCCGTCACCTCTTGTGACGTCCTATCGTAGATTGATTTCTTCCGAAGAGAATGGGAATAAGCATATAGATGCTCTGTCCTTTTGCCTGAGAGATTGGCAGCTTTACTGCCGTACACCTTCGGCGCCTTCTATACGGAAATATGATAATTGCTTTCCGTGAAAGGACTCTCCAGAGTAAATCTTTACCGCACTAAAGCGGCAACAAAATCACAATAGCATACTTTTTCACCCATTGCAACGTTTTTTTATCTTTGACATTGATCTGACATTGATCTGACCAACACAGACATTGACTTTTATGGTACCTGATTACTATAATATAATTCATATGAATACTAACACGAACAATCACAAAACTTCATATTCCATTACACGTGGACTGTTTTTCCTGATCATGTGCTCTGTGATTTTTACGGTACTGTACTACAGTCTGCCCAGGCAGAACCGTGAGCCGGCAATATCGGATTATATTGACTTTTCAGAAGGCTGGACCACCTCCGATGGAAGCCCCGTTGATTTTTCCCATATCAGCGGCACCTGCACAGTGACCAAGAAGCTTCCTGCGCTGACTCACGACATGGCACTTTTCTTTTTTTATAAAAGTTCCAATGTGACGATCCTGATAGACGGCCGGCAGATCTATGAGACCATGCAGCCGGAGGGATTTTTCTTCGGCAAGACACCGGGAGCCTCTTATGTCTCTCTGCCGATCTACCGGGAAGATTCCGGGTGCACGCTCACCCTGGTGATCGATAATCCTTACGGAGACGGCAGTGGCAAAATCAATGATATGTATCTGGGACGTAGTGAAGATATCCTGATAAGCCGCATCCGCGACAAGGCACCCGGATTCGGTATCAGCTTCCTGATTGCCCATCTTGGTCTGGCATTTATCCTGTTTTATCTGCCATTACACAAGAAGCACATCATTGGCAGTGAGATGTTTTATCTGGGATTGTTTGCCCTGAATATCGGTATCTTCATGTTGGCAGATAACCGTATGCTGCAGCTGATCCTGCGTAATAGCCATATTTATCATACAATTGCGGAACTTTTTATGATGCTGATCACCATTCCACTGTTTCTGTACCTTGGCAAAATGTATACAGAGTACTCCCCTGTGATGGTACAGGCAGCATGCCTGATCAGTGTCATGGATTTCAGTATACGTTTCTGCCTGAATCTGACCGGTCTCAAGGACTTCCATGAAAGTCTTCGTCTGACCCATATTACTTTTGGCATTCTGATCGCACTTGTTATCTATGCCATCGGCAAGGGGTTTTATCAGAATCAAAGGCAGCATCTGAAGCACAATCTATATCATAACCTTGGAATTCTGTGTCTGTGCTTTGGCGTTCTACTGGATATCCTGCTGCTATGGTTCGGCAGTGCTCCCGAGACCAGCTTCTTCACACGGATCGGTGTACTTATGTTCCTGATCATGGAAGCAGTCCAGGTTACCCTGCGCCTCATGACCAACTATCAGGAAGGTGTTCGCATGCAGCTGCTCAGCCGCCTGGCTTATCGCGATGGCCTGACTGACCTGCTGAACCGTACTTCCTATATGGAAGAATTGAAAAGACTGGACGCATCCCATAATTTTCATGTGTTGCTGGCACTGTACGATGTGAATAGCCTCAAATATGTGAACGACACCTACGGTCACCAAAGCGGTGATGAAATGATCCGCCGGGTAGCGGATACTCTGTCGGCACATCTCGGTTCCTTAGGAAAATGTTACCGAATCGGCGGAGATGAGTTCGTATTTCTGTCGACCGCAACCGATTCTGAAAAAGAATTTCTCAAGCTGCAAAGAGATTTCGAAGCGTCTCTGGGAGTTCTGAAGCTTCCGGACGGTTCCGAGCATCCCATTACTGTAGCCATGGGATATTCCGTACTGACCCATAATATGCCTCGTTCCATGGACGATATGGTCCGGGAGGCCGATGCCAAAATGTATGAGGCGAAACGACGAATGAAAACAGAAAATTGATCATAGGATTTGCAGATCTTATTTCATTTTGTAATGTAACTTGAGATTTAGTGAAGAAGCCACGAACGCCCACGGCGAACGGAATGTCCTTCCTCGATGTGAGGTCTCCCGGTGGGAATTTTCTAACGAAAAGTGAGTAGCGGTTCTAATCCGTACGGGCACGGCTCCAGTTGCCATCCATGGCAACATCCGCCTGTCTTTCAACACTTTTCGAGAAAATATCACCACCTCCCGACAAACATCTTCGGAAGGACATTCCATCCGCTGCGGGCATTCTGCGTTTTGGAAAGCCTGCGAAAAAACAGTAGCCCGCGTTGGGGTAAGGACAAGCAGACTCTAAGCAGCCGTCGGTACTTAGCGAGGGTACTTTCCTCGCTTATGTACCGCTACGGTCTGCGTCCGAAGTG
>OGIB01000835.1_pt1 | contig 13168 bp, 8 predicted proteins | sample 1571691 | NCBI WGS metagenome assembly OGIB01 (sample SAMEA2582058, study PRJEB24529) | metagenome | biome: Human gut stool | place: China | collected 2011
AGCGTCATATCCGTCTCCGGCAGAAGAAGGACGTCCCCAGAAATAAATATCTTTTGTAAACATCTGCCCCACATTAGCTGCTCCCACTACTTTTCCATCCAGCGTAGCTACCTCTGCATTTCCCTTATTAGGACCTGCAACCTGCGCAAACAGCCACAGGATAAGGATATAGAACACGGAGAAAAGGACACAAAAAGCAAGTGTTATTTTTAATGACTTCAATAAAGTTTTCATTGCTATTGTTTTTTAATTAAAAGAATAAACCTACCAATAAATCTATCAACTTGATTCCCACAAAAGGAACAATCACACCACCCAAACCATAGATCAACAGATTACGGCGAAGTAAAGCACTCGCACCTATCGGTTTGTATTGCACTCCACGCAAAGCCAGCGGAATCAGAATCGGAATAATAATCGCATTAAAAATAACCGCTGAAAGAATGGCGCTTTCAGGACTATGCAGATGCATGATATTCAGAGCAGCCAGTTCAGGAATAGCAATCATAAACAAGGCAGGAACAATTGCGAAATATTTGGCCACATCATTGGCAATAGAGAAAGTGGTCAGCGTACCGCGTGTCATCAGCAATTGTTTACCGATTTCCACAATCTCGATCAGTTTCGTCGGATCGTTATCCAGATCGACCATATTACCGGCTTCCTTCGCCGCCTGTGTACCACTATTCATGGCTACACCTACATTGGCTTGTGCCAGAGCAGGAGCATCGTTCGTTCCGTCTCCCATCATTGCAACCAATTTACCAGCCTGCTGTTCCTTCTTGATATATTCCATCTTATCTTCCGGTTTAGCTTCAGCGATAAAATCATCCACACCGGCTTTTTCGGCAATATATTTTGCAGTTAACGGGTTATCTCCTGTCACCATGACCGTCTTCACTCCCATCTTACGCAGACGTTCGAAACGTTCCTGAATACCCGGTTTGATAATATCCTGCAACTCAATGACACCGGTCACTTTCTTGTTTACACATACTACCAATGGCGTACCACCATTGCTGGAGATAGAAGAGATAATCTCTTCCACTTCTTTTGGGAATTCATTTCCTGCACCTTCCACCATCTTACGGATAGCGTCGAAAGCACCTTTACGAATTTGCGTTCCATCTGCCAGGTCTACTCCCGAACATTTGGTTTCAGCCGTAAACTTAATCATTCGTGCTCCCGTTGTATTCAGGTTACGCATACGGATGCCCGACTCGCGTCCCAGTTCTACGATAGACTTACCTTCCGGCGTTTCATCGGACAAGGAAGACAACAGACAAGTCTCTACAAAATCGTGCAAATTGACACCCGGAGCCGTATGGAAATGAGTTGCTTTACGGTTACCGATGGTGATCGTACCGGTCTTGTCGAGCAGCAAAGTATCAATGTCACCGGCTGTTTCTACCGCCTTACCGGATTTTGTAATTACATTAGCGCGCAAAGCACGGTCCATCCCAGCAATGCCGATGGCAGAAAGCAGTCCGCCGATAGTAGTCGGTATCAAGCAGACAAACAAAGATATGATGGCTGCAATGGAGATATAAGTTCCCGGATGGTCAATATTCGTATAATCAGCCATAGGAATCAACGTTACACATACAATAACGAATACCAAAGTGAAACCAGCCAGAAGAATAGTCAATGCTATTTCGTTCGGAGTCTTCTGGCGAGTAGCGCCTTCTACCAAAGCAATCATCTTGTCAAGAAAGCTCTCACCCGGTTGCTGCGTCACCAATACCTTGATTTTATCAGAAAGAACTTTTGTACCACCAGTTACGGAACTCTTGTCACCACCGGCCTCACGGATAACCGGAGCAGATTCACCGGTAATGGCACTTTCGTCAATGGAGGCCAAACCTTCCACAATCTCACCGTCGGCAGGAATCGTATCTCCTGCTTCACAAATAAAATAGTCACCTTTCTTCAAACGTGAACTGCTAACGGTATGGATTTTACCGTCAACCAACACTTTAGCAGGAGTCTCTTCACGGGTTTTACGCAAACTGTCAGCTTGGGCCTTACCACGAGCTTCAGCGATGGCTTCAGCAAAATTAGCAAACAGTAACGTCACAAACAAGATGATGAATACCAATAAATTATATCCGAATGCTCCATATTCCGAAGTACCCAATGAAAGGAAACAGACAATCAGCATGACAACCGTTACGACTTCCACCGTAAACATAATTGGATTCTTTATCATCACCCGTGGATTTAGCTTCACGAATGATTGCTTCAAACTTTCCATTACTTGCTCCTTCTGAAACAGAGAAGCTGATTTATTATCTTTCATACCTATGAAATTACTTTTTACAAACTACTATTACAAACTGAAATGTTCAGCAATCGTACTCAATGCATGTGCCGGGAAGAATGACAAGGCAGCCACAATAAAGATAACGGCAAAAGTCATCACACCGAAAGTTACTGTATCTGTCTTCAGCGTACCGGCACTCTCCGGAACATATTTCTTTCCGGCCAACAGACCAGCAATGGCTACCTGACCTACGATAGGCAGGAAACGTCCTAAAATCAGCGTCCAGCCGGTAGTATAGTTCCAGAAGTAAGTATTGTCGCCCAATCCTTCGAAGCCAGAACCATTATTGGCCGCAGCCGAAGTATATTCATAAAGCTGCTCACTCAGTCCGTGGAAACTGGGATTATTCAACCAGCCGCCTTCACCTGCCACAAATTCAGGATAATGAGCGAACAAAAAGCAAGAAAGTGCCACACCGCCCAAGATGATAAGCGGATGAAGCAGTGCCACAATGGTAGCAATCTTCATTTCACGCGCCTCTACCTTCTTACCGAGAAATTCCGGAGTACGTCCCACCATCAGTCCACTGATGAATACGGCGATAATGATGAATGTATAATAGTTCATGAAACCTACACCCACACCTCCAAACCACGTATTAATCTGCATGTTCAGCATTTCCATCATACCGGAAAGAGGCATCGTTGAATCATGCATACCATTCACAGAGCCATTGGAAGTAACTGTAGTCACAATACTCCAAAGAGCAGTAGCAGCAGACCCTAAACGGACTTCTTTACCTTCCATTGCTCCATTGTCTTGAGCAATTCCCATCTCATCAATGCGCGGATTACCTCCCATCTCCTGCGAAACATTGATGCAAACACCGACAAGAAAAGCAAAAAGCATTACGCTATAGATAGAGTAAGCCATCTTCTTACGTTTGATGTAAAAGCCGAGTGCAATCACCATAGACATTGGTATAATTAGGATAGACCAACATTCTGCAATATCTGTCAAGTAAGTAGGATTTTCCAACGGATGTGAAGAGTTACATCCAAAGTAACCGCCACCGTTCGTACCCAATTGCTTGATAGGAACAATCGCTGCCGTAGGACCTTGTGAAACCAACTGGGTTTGTCCTTCCATCGTCTGAACTTCCAGCTTACCATCAAATCCCATCGGAGTACCTTGTAGAATGAGGATGAAGCCCACAATCAACGAAAGCGGTAATAATACACGTGTACAGCTCAAAACCAAGAACTTCCAGAAGTTACCGATAGTCTTCGTCGATTTAGCAGCCATACCCTTCATGATACCTGCCATAGCTGCCATACCGGTAGCGGCGGTAATGAATTGGAACAACATAATGACGAACAACTGTGTAAAATATGTCAGTCCGCTTTCACCGGAATAATGCTGCAAATTACAGTTCACCATAAAACTGATACATGTATTGAATGCCAGGTCTGGTGTCTGGTTAGCGTTTCCATCCGGATTTAACGGCAACCACTGCTGTGTACAGAGTAGCACCATGCCCCATACAAACCAAAAGGCATTCAGAATCAGCAGGGCTTTCAAGAACTGTTTCCAGTTCATCTCTTCCTCCGGATTGACTCCGGCCACTTTATAAATCAATCTCTCGACCGGCTTCATGAAATCCGACCATGTCTTTTCGCCTTTGTAAACCTTGGCAATATACTTTCCCAGAGGATAGGATATCACAATCAGCAGAACAATCTGCAAGGCTACACCTAAAATTTCAGTGTTCATTTCTCCACTCTCCATTCATTAAAACTTTTCGGGTCTTATCAGCACATAAGTCAGATACCCGAACATTACAATACCTAATACAAATAAAGCTGTGTACATAATTCTCTCTTTTAAATCTTCTCAAACCAATCTACGCATTTCCAGAAAAGCCAAAAGGCGAACAAACCGCTCAATAGGCAAAAAATAAATGATACTGTTATTCCCATGTTTTTACCTTTTAAAATGTTACTACATATTTTTGTCTGCCAGGAATGTGCCAAATATGTGCCAAAAAGAGCGCATATACCATACACCATTAATTATCAACAGAATACATACTAAACAAGTATAAAAAGAAACAGGTTGCACCCTTTCAAAATGAAAAGGTGCAACCTGTTTTGATATGTTTTAGCCCATAGGCACTTTCTGCTTCTAAGCCTGTTTCAAGAATAATCTTGCCACGGTCCTATATCGAAGGTACCTCAGTCGTATACTGAGCCCCCTATTATAGATCTGAGATCTTGTATTCCTCAATCTTCCGATACAACGTCGTCAAACCTATTTTCAATAACCGGGCTGCTTCTGTCTTATTCCCCTTTGTATACTCCAGTACACGGGCAATGTGCCGGCGTTCCATAGCTGAAAGTTCAAAACTGCCGGGACTTGAATCATTGGAGTGTTCATAATGGGCATTCTGAATATCAAACGGCAAATCAGCAATGTCCAGATATCCGCTCTCGCAAACAATCATACTGCGTTCTATCACGTTACGTAATTCACGAATATTTCCCTTCCACGGTTGGGAGTCCAATGCTTCAAGAAATGCGGGAGCTATTTCAACCACCGGACGCGCCAGCTGTTCCGCAAAACTCTTTATAAAAGCCTTCGCCAACAGCCGGATATCACCTGCACGTTCACGCAATGGCGGCAGATGTATCTGAAATACGCTTAATCTATAAAACAAATCCTCGCGGAAACGTCCGGCAACAATCTCCTGAGACAAGTTGCGGTTCGTAGCGGCAATGATGCGGACATTGACACGGGTAGGTTTCGTATCACCTATCTTAATATACTCACCGGTTTCAAGAATACGCAGCAACTTGGCTTGCAGTTCAAACGCCATCTCACCGATTTCATCCAAAAAAATAGTCCCATTATTCGCTTCCTCGAACAGTCCCTTCTTATCCTTCAATGCGCCGGTAAACGAACCGGCTTTATGACCGAACATTTCACTTTCCAGCAACTCCTTGCTGAACGAAGAACAGTTAACCGCTACAAAATTCTGCCGTGCACGCTTACTACTGTAATGGATGGCCTGGGCAAATACCTCCTTACCCGTGCCCGTTTCTCCAGTCAACAGTACAGGAACATCAGTCCCTGACACCTTCTGAGCTAATGAAACAGCATCCTTCAGGACTTTTGATTCTCCCAGGATAGAATCAAAAGAGTACGTCTGTCCCACCTTCTTCTCCAGTTTTTCCAACCGCACATTCATACGCGCTTTCTCTACAGCACGGCTTATCAGAGGAATAATCTTGTTATTATCGTCTCCCTTGGTGATATAGTCGAAAGCACCGTTCTTGATGGCCTGCACCCCATCGGGAATATTGCCGTGCGCTGTCAGCAGAATAACTTCCACATTGGGTGCCGCCTTCTTGATAGCCAACACCAGGTCTACCCCATTTCCATCGGGCAGAAACACATCACACAAAACTACATCGGGATTTTGGAGTTCCAGTTGCTTCAGGGCAGCCCTGCAATCACCAGCCTGACAGACGTCATATCCCTCCAACTCCATCATCCGTGTCAGAAGGGTACGGATTTGTACCTCATCATCAATGATTAGAATCTTACTCATATCTATTCGATAAGTTTTTAAACTGATAACGGTAAAAAACAGGGTGTGCAAATATAAGCTTTTCCCAAATACCAACGGCATATCTTTTGAACTTTTATAGGTGAAGGGGCAAGAGCCTGCCACCAACCGGGATATGAATATCCCACCACAACAATGCCACAGCGGCATTATGCAGGCCTAGTCCCAGTGACAGCCCCTCATGCCTCCCCCTTCCATTTTGGAAAGAGGCCACCTGAAATGAAAAGCCGGAAGGAAGAACATCTGGATGAATGCAATTATGAAACTGTTAAAAAAGAAACAAGAAATGAAAGTTTGTAAATTCGGCGGAACTTCCGTCGGCACCGTAGAGAGAATGAAACATGTAGCAACACTCATTAAAGATGCAACACCCAAGATTGTGGTACTGTCTGCCACCGCAGGCACCACCAACCATCTGGAGGAGATTGCCGCCAACTTGTTCAACCGTGAAATAGAACAAGCTCACGACCGTATCACCCGGCTGGAATTCCAATTCATCGAATTTGCCAATGGGTTGCTGACCGACGAGAAACTGAAACGGGAAGCAATAGATTATATCCTCGACCGCTTCCAGCAACTATGGAAATTTACCAAAGATTCCTTCACCTCTGTCGAAGAGAAGGAAGTGCTGGCACAAGGCGAACTTATCAGTACCGCCCTAATGCACTTCTACCTGCGCGAGCTGAAAGTTCCCAATGTACTGCTTTGTGCATTCGACTTCATGCGTATCGGCCCCGACAACGAACCCGACTTGGAATATATAGAACAGAAACTCCGAGAGCAGCTTGCCTGCCATCCCGGCATCAATCTCTTCATCACTCAGGGTTTCATCTGCAAGAATGCCTATAACGAAACAGACAACCTGAAACGCGGCGGCAGTGATTACACCGCTTCCCTCATTGGCACCGCCCTCCAAGCAGACGAGATACAAATATGGACGGACATAGATGGCATGCACAACAATGATCCGCGCGAGGTGTCAGGTACCCGCCCCGTGAAACGCCTCAGCTTCAACGAAGCCGAACAACTGGCCTTCTATGGTGCCAAGATACTGCATCCCTTCTGTAGCGCCCCGGCACGCCTAAGGAATATTCCCGTCCGGCTGCTTAACTCTATGGAACCGTCGGCAGAAGGCACGTTGATTTCCAACCTGCAGGACGACAATATCATCAAGGCCATAGCCGCCAAGGACCACATCATATACATAAAGTTCGAATCGAACCATAATCTGTGTCCCTATCTGTTCATCAGCAAGATTTTCGACATTTTTGCCAAGTACCGTACCCCCCTCTGCCTGCTGGTATCCTCCAATCTGGACGTATCTGTGGCTATAGACGACTGCACTCGTTTATCGAATATCATCTCCGAACTACGCCAATATGCCCATGTATTGGTAGAAGACCGCATGACCATCGTCTCCGTGGTGGGCAACATGCAATGGGAATATGCCGGGTTTGAGGTAAAGATTATGGAGGCGCTAAAGGACATCCCCCTACGGATGATTTCATATGGCAGCAGCAATAATGACGTGGCATTCGTCATTAAGAATACAGACAAAAAAAGGGCTTTACAAGCCCTAAATGATAAGTTATTCCAACCGGAATATGCAGAACGGAACTAAAAGAAATGGTTCCGTATCTCCTTCGCGATGTAACGGCCCATCAGCTCCTGCCCCGGTTTGTCGGGATGCAACCCGTCGCGCAGATAGCGCCCGCTACCGGAAGGCTGCTCAAACTTTTCGGTGATACCACAGTTGGAGTAACAGTCTATCAGCTGCACGGAAAGCGCCCGGCACAACTCACGCAAGATGGCAATCTTCTGCAGATTCAGTGCATTGTGTTCGGGGTTGCCGGTCTGAATCGGCGTGCACACGAATACGCGGCATTGGGGATAATGCTCCAGAATGGTCTGAATGGACCAACGGGCACCGCCCGCCATGGTGTTGACATCTACTTCATCGAGCGTCTTCCCTTTAAGGGCCTCTTCGGCACTACCCAAGTTACGGTCATTCGTTCCCATAGAGAACACAAAGACATCGGGCGCAGGGTAAGCGCCACTTTCCACTTCGGCTATGAACTTCTGGATATGCACCTTTGACACGTTGTTGTGCCGCATCTGTAACTCATGCTTATCCTCCGTAACCTGCCAACCGCCGGAGATGCCGGCAAAAGCTTCGCTGCCATAATCCTGAGTATCGGGATGGCATGCCCATGTGGCAGAACCGACCGCCACGTTGTGATGTGTAGCGAATCCGAGTTTATCCACTACAGTCTTAGACCATTGTTCGCCTGCGGTAATGCTGTTTCCATCGCACCCGAAGTTCAGCTTGCTGAAGTCCGGATAAAGAGATTGCGCATGCAGCGCAATCCCCATCCAGACAAGAATCCCCAAAACCATCAATCTATTCATCTTCTTATGATAGAAAACCTATGAAAAACGTTCAATAATTTCCATGCACATACGTCCGTTGTGATACGGACATTTCCAGAATCCCGCCTTGTCATCATCGGTGTTCACCGTGCCGTCGGCACGCACGCTCCAATGCCATTCTCCGTACTTGTAGTCTACCAGATGCTGCTTGATGAAGTCCCAACATCGGAGAGCCTTCTGCATGGCCACTTCGTCATCAAAGTGCTGGTAGAGGTTGGCATGTCCCACTACGTTCTCGGCCTGCACCCACCAGTGGCGGTCAGTATCGGTCTTTCCTTTATCCAGAAAAGTCTCGTATATCATGCTGCCGTCGGGCGTCAATCCTTCATCGGCAGCGGCAGCGATGTATTCTACAAGTGGTTCCACTTTCTCCAGGAGGTCCTTATCGCCCAGAACAAGGGCAGCCTCGTGTATCAACCAGGAGGCTTCGATGTCGTGTCCATAGGAGACAATGCGGTATTTACTAACCCAATCATCATTGAAGAACAATTCCAGATGACCGGTCTTGATATTCAGAATCCGTTCCGTGAAAAGGCCTATCAAATTGCGCAGTTGCCTCTCCAGACGGGTATCCTTCCACACGCGGAAAAGATTGGTATAAGGTTCCAGAATATGCAGATGGGTATTCATCGTCTTGCGCTCGTTCTCATCCTTGGCGCTGAGGCGCATGTCGGCTATTTCTCCCCATTCGCGGGTCAAGGCTTCGCAATAACCGTTTTTCACGGGGTCGAAGCTATGCTCTTCAATGGTCTCGAACAAGCGGATGGCATATGCCAGCGCTTCATCATCGCCCGTGGCACGAGCATATTCACTCAGCCCGTAGATGGCGAACCCCAAAGCATAAATCTGCTTCTTGGTATCGAGCGGATTGCCTTTATAGTCGAGAGACCAGTAAACTCCACCAAATTCATTGTCATAGAAACGGTCGATAAGAGTACGTTTGGCACGCGTAGCCGTTTCCAGATACTCCGGCCTCTTCAGCAAGCGGTATGCAGCCGAGAAGGTCCACAAGATGCGGGCGTTCAGGATTGCCCCCTTTTCAGCTTCGGGCTTCACCTCCTCCCGGCCCGTGATACGGCCGTAGAAACCGCCGTTCACTTCATCCGTCATTCTATTTATCCAGAAGGGGAGGATATTGGAAACCAGCTCCTCCTCCATCTCCTGTTTCATCTTCTTGATATCCACAAGTTTTTGAGTTATGAGTTATAAGTTATGAGTTATTCTGCTGAAGGTTCTCACGGCGCTCTTTCAGGTCTGCATTGATGGCTGCCATACGCGTCTTATTCAATGGATAGATGAATACGACAACGATGGAAAGTGCGGCTATCGCAGCAGGAATAAAGCTCATCAGATACTTCAAGCCATCCAGCGCCTCGGGAGTCTGCACGGCATTCTCTGCGGTATTGTAACCGAAGAATGCCAACAGTGCCATTACTGCCCAGCCTGCAAATGCACCGCCAAACTTCTGCGCCATAGAACCGGAAGAGAATATCAGCCCTGTAGAGGATGTGCCATCCTTTTGCTCGGCATAGTCCGCCACATCCGCATACATGCTCCAAATCAACGGAGATACGATACCGGTGCAGATGGAGATAAGCACCTGGAAAATCATCATCAGCCACCATCCCAGCCCGTCATTCGGCACAAAGAAGAAGAGCACACTGAACACTACCAGGCACACGAGCGAAATGATATAAGTGGACTTCTTTCCAAACTTCATGGACAGAGGCACAGCCAGCGCCACACCAATCATATTACACACTTCACCCACCATCAGGAACAAGCCGGCATACAATACCAGATTGAACACCCCGAAATCGAGGAATGCATTGGCACTGATATAGTCCTTGAAGAAGTAGGCGGCAGTAGCTCCGCGTACCGTATTGAAGAAATTCGACAACAACGCCGCACCATTCAATATCCACCAAGGCGAATTGCGCACCAGTGACTTCACATCCTTACCGATGGATTCGGACGCCACACTCTTGACATGCTCGCGCGTCATGCTAAAGCAAAACAGAAAACCCAAAAAGCAGAGCGTGGCAATGCATACCATGGCATATTGCCAACTGGAAGCATTGCTATAGTCCATTGATTTAAACCAATTACACAATGGCTCCCATGCTCCCAAAGCGATAAAACTACCTCCGTATGCAAAAAACATACGGTAAGAAGAGAAAACCGTTTTTGTGTTCGAATCATCAGTCATTACTCCCAACATAGCCCCGTATGGTACATTGATTGCCGTATATACCGTCATCATCAAGATGTAAGTGACATAAGCCCATACCAGCTTACCCGTTGTCCCCATGTCGGGCGTTGTAAAAAGTAAAATCCCGGCAATGGCAAAAGGAGCTGCAATCCACAACAAATAAGGACGGTATTTACCCCAACGCGTATGAGTACGGTCTGCAATGACTCCCATCATCGGATCGGACACTGCATCCCAAATACGTGTCACCAGCATCAGCAATCCTGCATCAGCCAAGCTCAAGCCAAAAATATTCGAATAGAAGAACGGTAAGTAATAGGAGAATATTTTCCAGAACATAGAGGAAGACATATCCCCGAAACCATAACCGATTTTCTCTTTTAGTGTTGCCATAGTATGTTGTATTTTTATTATTTCATTATCTGCAAATTCTTGTCTATCAGTTTCTTCAACGTTTCTACCGAAGCTGATGAAGACAAGCCGTCAGCAGGCGTATTCATGCAATAGTCCACCAGCTTATCAATGGTAGAGGTAGCCACATGCATCCGCGTGTCGGAAGAAGCGTAGTAGATGAATACTGTTCCGTCTTCGTCGGCAATCCAGCCGTTGGTGAAAAGTACATTGCTTACGTCACCTATACGCTCCTCACCCTCGGGTACCATAAAGGCCCCACCGGGAGTGGCAATCAGTTTCGTCGGGTCTTCCAGGGAAGTCATGTACATATAGAGCACATAACGCAATCCGGCGGCACAACCGCGGACACCATGAGCCAGATGCAACCAGCCTTTCGGAGTCTTGATGGGATGCGGACCTTCACCATTCTTCACCTCCTTGATGGTGTGATAGTAGCGCTGGTCGATAATCTTCTCTTCCTTCACCTCGGCATGGGTTATGTCGTCCACCAGCGCCCAGCCGATACCACCACCGCTGCCGGCATCAATAAAGCCATCCTGCGGACGGGTATAGAGGGCATACTTGCCATCTACAAACTCCGGGTGCAGCACTACGTTGCGTTGCTGGCTCTTGGTCTTCAGGTCGGGCAGGCGTTCCCAGTTCTTTAAATCCTTGGTGCGGGCAATGGCAGCTGTAGCCGTAGCCGAGGACAAATCACCGGCAGGCGCATTGTCGTCGTGGCGTTCGGCGCAGAAGATACCGTAAATCCAGCCGTCCTCATGAGCCGTGAGGCGCATGTCGTATACATTCGTTGCCGGAATCGCGTCTTCGGGCATGGTGATGGGATAATCCCAGAACCGGAAATTATCAATGCCGTTGGGACTCTCGGCTACGGCAAAGAACGACTTACGGTCAGCGCCCTCTACACGTACCACCATCAGATACTTGCCATTCCACTTAATGGCCCCCGAATTCATGGTCGCATTCATACCGATACGTTCCATCAGGTACGGGTTGGACTTCTCATCCAAATCATACCGCCAGAATACAGGTGTATGAGCAGCCGTCACTACCGGATATTTATAGCGGGTGAATATGCCATTGCCGTCTTCCACGGCCACATTCTTTCTCGTAATCAACTCTTCGTGTTTCTGAAAGAGCCTCTCTACCTTTTCTTTAAAAGCTTCCATGTCTGTTATATTGATTGTTTGTTTATTGATACAGATTTACATCAGCTGCAAACAGCGTCTTGGGATTGTTATAAAACTCCACAAAATCCTCCGCAGATGTCTGTCCCGGATAGGGGGCATAGTAATGGGTCACCTTTTCACGGGCATTGCGCCACACCAGCACATAGGCAAGCGGATATTTCTCCAACGCAGGCAGCAGAGTACCAGTCCACCATTTGGCATCGGGAATTCCTTCGTAACCGGTTTCGGTCACAGCAATCACCTTATTGTGTGCTTTCCCTATACTGTCGATAATGGAAAGTGCCCTATCCATCCCGGCAAGATAGGCATCCCGATCGAACTGATAGGTATCGAAACCGATAACGTCTATCAACTCATCGCCCGGATACTTCTTCAAATATTCCGTCGTGTCCTTGGGTTCCGTGCCCGGAGAGTAAGCATAAAGTGCATTGTCCACTCCTTTGGCCTGCAGAGTATCCACTGTCATGTGCCACAATGCCTTATACTCCTCAGGGGTACACAGCTTCTCACCCCACCAGAACCAGCTGCCGCTGTGTTCGTGCCAGGGACGGAAAAGTACGGGTATCTTCACGCCGTCTGCCGTCTTCAGCGAATGAAGGAAATCGGCCACTCCTCCCAACCAGCCGGCAAACTTCTGATGATTCTCGCCACCGGGCAGGATGGACTTCACCACCGTCGTATCCGATACATCCCAGGCATCACCGCCCGTCTTGGGATTGCGCGCATGCCAACTGAGCGAAACCATGCCGCCCCGCTGATACTGATTGATTATCTCTTTCCTGATTTTATCGAAGGGCACCTTATCCAGATTGGCGGCATTCCCTAGTTCCAGCTCTCCCAAATCAAAGCTGATGACAGCCGGATAGTCGCCACACACGCTTTTCACATCCGAACGGCCTTCCTCACCTTCCCAGCCGATACCATATACCGTATCGTCATGATGGCCGAGCATGATACCTTTGGAAGGGATTTTTTTCCGTAGCGACGCAGATCGCGATACCACCAGTAATCTTCTTTATTCAGGCCCATTT
>OGIB01000837.1_pt1 | contig 13157 bp, 9 predicted proteins | sample 1571691 | NCBI WGS metagenome assembly OGIB01 (sample SAMEA2582058, study PRJEB24529) | metagenome | biome: Human gut stool | place: China | collected 2011
TATGTCACCGGTTGATTTCGTTCCACTGCTTGAAGAAAGCGCCTTAATCATCCCGCTCGGCAAATGGATTATTGAAAATGCGGTGCGGCAGTGTAAAGCATGGGTTTCGGTTTATCCGGATTTTATAATGAATATTAACCTGTCCTTTGTACAGATTATTAAAAGTGATATTTTAAAAGACGCGGTAGAATTACTGGAACAGTATGAACTCTCTGCCGAACATGTTGTTTTTGAGGTCACGGAAAGCGGCGAGCTGGAAAATAATACTGCCGTAAAGCATGTGTTAAATTCTTTTAATAACAAAAGCTTAAATCTTGCCATTGACGATTTCGGTACGGGCTATTCTAACCTGCGCTATATCCGCGATATGATGTTTGGCATTATCAAAATCGACCGTCTGTTTATCAAAGATATTAATGAAAGCAGCCAAAACTACACACTTGTCAAGTATGTAACGGAAATGGCGCACAACTTTAACATCAAGGTCTGCGTGGAAGGTGTCGAAACGCAGGAAGAATACGACAAGGTCATGACATTAAAACCAGACTGTATTCAGGGCTTTTTCTACGGCAAACCGATGAATGCCGGAAATTTTGCCGCCAGCTATATTTAACAGCAGAGTCAAATCTACAAAATTTCATTGTAGATTTGACTTTTTTTATGGAATTCAGTAAAATTATGAGTTGGCGGTTTTAAACCGATACAATGACAGATTATAAAAATAAGGAGTATTTTAAATGGGCAATATTGCACTTACCGATGTTATTCCACAGGATTCCCTGGAACGACAGTTATATTTTATAGAAAAATGCAAAGCTTACGTAGCAGACTTACAGAAAAAGTTAGGACGTCCCTTAACCTGCTGTACCCAGACGTTTGGGTGTCAGATGAATGCGAGGGACTCTGAAAAGCTTCTTGGTATTTTAACGGAAATCGGCTATGTTCCGGTTGAAACAGAAGAAGCCGACCTCGTGCTTTACAATACCTGTACCGTCCGTGAAAATGCCAACCTGCGTGTATACGGACGTCTTGGTCACTTAAACGGCTTAAAAAAGAAAAATCCGCATATGATTATCGCGCTGTGCGGCTGTATGATGCAGGAATCACAGGTTGTTGAAAAAATCAAGCAGTCTTACCGCTTTGTAGACATTATGTTCGGTACATTCAACATTTTCAAGCTGGCAGAACTGCTCTACAGCAGATGGACACAGGAAGACCAGATTATCGACATCTGGGACAGCACAAAAGAAGTGGTGGAAGAACTGCCGACTATGCGTAAATATCCGTTTAAATCCGGTGTTAATATTATGTACGGCTGTAACAACTTCTGCAGTTACTGTATCGTGCCATATGTGCGCGGCCGCGAAAAGAGCCGTGAGCCGAAAGAAATTATCATGGAAATTGAACGTCTTGTAAAAGACGGTGTCAAGGAAGTCATGCTTTTAGGACAAAATGTTAATTCTTACGGTAAAAATCTTTCTGTTCCGGTTACATTTGCAGAATTATTACAGGAAGTGGAAAAGATTGACGGCTTAGAGCGTATCCGTTTTATGACACCGCATCCGAAGGATTTATCCGATGACTTAATTGACGTTATGAGCAAGTCCAAAAAAATCTGCAACCACGTACACCTTCCGGTGCAGTCGGGCAGCAGCCGGTTATTAAAGCTGATGAACCGTAACTACACAAAGGAACATTATCTGGAACTGGTTGACAAAATCCGCAGTAAAATGCCGGACGTATCCCTGACAACCGATATTATTGTCGGCTTTCCGGGTGAAACAGAAGAAGATTTTGAAGAAACCTTAGACGTTGTAAGAAAAGCAAAATACGACAGTGCGTATACCTTTATCTATTCAAAGCGTACCGGAACACCTGCTGCCGCAATGGAAAATCAGGTACCGGAAGATGTTGTTAAAAACCGCTTCAACCGGTTATTGGAAACCGTAAATGAAGTATCCCGCTCTATCAGTAACCGCTATGAAGGCACGGTACAGCAGGTACTTGTTGAAGACGTGGACGACCACGATGCAAGCTATGTCACAGGCCGCATGACCAACAACATTTTAGTTCATTTTCCGGGTTCAAAGGATTTAATCGGAACACTTGTCAATGTACGGCTGACAGAATGCCGTGGCTTTTACTATATGGGTGAACAGGAGAACGCATAATGGCTGAATACTCACCGATGATGCAGCATTATTTAAAAACAAAGGAAGAATATAAAGACTGTATCTTATTTTACAGACTGGGTGACTTCTATGAAATGTTTTTTGATGATGCACTTGTCGTATCAAAAGAACTGGAACTGACACTGACCGGAAAAGACTGCGGACAGGCAGAACGCGCACCGATGTGCGGAATCCCGTTTCATGCCGCAGAAACCTACTTAAACAGACTGGTTGCCAACGGACACAAGGTTGCCATCTGTGAACAGGTCGAAGACCCGAAGCAGGCTAAAGGCATTGTAAAACGGGAAGTCATCCGCATCGTTACACCCGGCACGAATTTAAATACACAGGCTTTAGACGAAACCAAAAACAACTATCTGATGAGCATTGTCTATCTCGGTGAGAAAATCGGTGTATCGATTGCAGATTTTTCAACCGGAGATTACTTTGTAACCGAACTGTCTTCCGGCAGTGAACTGATTGACGAAATCAATAAATTTGTTCCGTCAGAAATCATTACCAATGAATACTTTTCAATGAGTGGTATTGATTTAACTGCTGTCAATGACAAATTGGGCATTACCATGTCCACGCTGGACAGCTGGTATTTTGATGAAGATACCTGTATTAAAAAGCTGCTGACTCATTTTAAGGTCGGCGTACTGGACGGCCTTGGCTTAAAAGATTATACCTCCGGCACGATAGCTGCAGGCGCATTGCTGTTATATCTGTATGAAATGCAGAAGGGCAGTGTAGATCATATTACCTCAATTGTGCCGTACACTACCGGAAAATATATGCTGATTGACAGCTCCTCAAGACGAAATCTTGAACTGGTTGAAACCATGCGCGAAAAACAGAAAAAAGGCTCGCTTTTATGGGTGCTTGACAAAACCAAAACCGCCATGGGTGCGCGTGCGTTACGCTCCATGATTGAACAGCCGCTGATTAATAAAGAAGACATTTTAAAACGGCAGGCCGGTATCGAGGAGTGTAACAACCGTGCAATAGACCGCGAAGAAATCCGCGAATACTTAAATCCGGTGTACGATTTAGAGCGAATTATGACAAAAATCAGCTGTAAATCCGCAAACCCACGTGATTTGATTGCATTCCGTAATTCACTTGAAATGCTTCCGCACATAAAGAAGCTTATCGGCACAATGGAAAGTGACCTTTTCGCCGAATGTTTTGCAAATTTAGACGACCTTGCAGATATATATTCGCTGATTTGCTCTGCGATTGTAGAAGAACCGCCGATTACCATCCGTGAAGCCGGTATTATCAAAGAAGGCTTTTCCAAAGAAGCCGATGAACTGCGCCGCGCCAAAACCGAAGGTAAAGAGTGGCTTGCACAGTTAGAAGCAAGAGAAAAAGAAGCAACCGGCATTAAAAATTTAAAAGTCAAATACAATAAGGTCTTTGGTTATTACTTAGAAGTAACAAACTCCTTTAAGAATTTAGTTCCGGCAGACTGGGTGCGCAAGCAGACTTTAACCAATGCGGAACGGTACACCACCGATGAATTAAAGAAGCTTGAAGACGTTATTTTAGGGGCGGAAGATAAGCTTTGCAGTCTGGAATACGACTTATTTAACGAAGTCCGTGACAGCATTGCCGTCGAAGTACGCCGTATCAAATCCACTGCCCGCGCGATTGCGGAAATTGATGTCTATACGGCACTTTCCGTTGTCGCACAGCAGTACAACTATGTAAAACCGGCGATTAACGAAAAAGGCATTATTGACATTAAAAACGGCAGACACCCGGTTGTCGAAAAAATGATCCGCAACGATATGTTTGTCGCCAACAATACATACCTTGACAATGCAAAGAACCGCATTTCCATTATTACAGGGCCGAACATGGCTGGTAAGTCCACTTATATGCGCCAGACGGCTTTAATCGTTCTGATGGCACAAATCGGTTCGTTTGTTCCGGCACAGGAAGCCAATATTGGTATTGTAGACCGCATTTTTACGCGTGTCGGAGCTTCCGATGACTTAGCTTCCGGTCAGTCTACATTTATGGTGGAAATGACGGAGGTTGCCAATATCCTGCGCAACGCTACACCAAAGAGCCTTCTGATTTTGGATGAAATCGGACGCGGAACGAGTACATTTGACGGATTAAGCATTGCATGGGCCGTTGTTGAGTATATCGCAAATACCAAGGTACTCGGCGCCAAGACGCTGTTTGCCACGCATTACCACGAACTGACCGAGCTGGAAGGCACATTGGACGGTGTCAACAATTACTGTATCGCCGTCAAAGAAAATGGTGATGACATTGTTTTTCTGCGTAAAATCATTAAAGGCGGTGCGGATAAGAGTTACGGTATCCAGGTTGCCAAACTTGCAGGCGTACCAGATACAGTTATTGAGCGTGCAAAGGAACTGGTTGCCGATTTATCCGATGCGGATATTTCACTGAAAGCCCGTGATATTGCGCAGTATTCCAAAAAACAGGAAAAACTGGTAGATTCATATAAAAAAGTAGATGATTTGGAAGTAAAGCAGATGTCACTTTTTGATACAGTCAATAATGATGATATTATCGAAGATATTAAGACACTCGACATCAGTAATATGACACCGATTGATGCCTTAAATACGTTATATAAATTACAAGGCAGGGTAAAAAACCGCTGGTAAACGTTAACTACCGGGAAACAGCTTATAAAGCAGATTAGAAAGAAGGTGTAAAAATGCCAATACAGGTACTCGATCAAAGTACAATTAATAAAATTGCCGCCGGAGAAGTGATTGAACGTCCTTCTTCGGTTGTAAAGGAACTTGTAGAAAATGCGATTGATGCCGGGGCAACCGCCATTACCATAGAGATTAAAGAGGGCGGTATTTCTTTTATCCGCATTACCGATAACGGAAGCGGTATTGCGCCCGAAGAAATCAAACTGGCATTTTTGCGCCATTCCACAAGTAAAATCAAATCCATTGAAGATTTAATGAATGTTTCCTCCTTAGGTTTCCGCGGAGAGGCTCTCTCAAGCATTGCCGCTGTTTCACAGATTGAACTGGTGACAAAAACGGCGGACAGCTTTACCGGTATCCGATACGTGATTGAAGGCGGAAAGGAAGTCAGCTTTGAAGAAGTCGGCGCACCGGACGGAACGACATTTATGATCCGTAACCTGTTTTTTAATACCCCCGTGCGCCGTAAATTTTTAAAGACGGCGGCAACCGAAGCCGGATATATCAACGCGCTGTTAGAACATCTGTCCCTGTCACACCCTGACATTTCTTTCCGTTTTATCAGCAACAACCAGAACCGTCTGCATACGTCCGGCAACATGAATTTAAAGGATATTATTTATTCCGTGTACGGACGGGACATTACCAAAAATCTGATTGAACTGGATGTATCCACGCAGGATATCCATATCACGGGATTTATCGGAAAACCTGCCATCTGCCGCGGCAACCGTGGATTTGAAAATTATTACATTAACGGCAGATATATTAAAAGCCACATTATTACAAAGGCGATAGAAGAAGCGTACCGCGGTTTTATTATGCCGCATAACTATCCGTTTACGGCACTGCATTTTCAGATTAACCCGTCCATTTTAGATGTCAATGTACACCCGACCAAAATGGAGCTGCGTTTTTCCAAAAATGAGTTTGTCTATCAGTTTGTGCTGGATGCGATTAGCGATGCCTTAAATCGGCGGGAGTTAATCCCGGAGGTTAAGCCGTCCGATACGGTTACGGAAAGTGCTATGCAGAACACAACCACACAACAGAACGCTTCCGCACAGCCGGAACCGCCTATACCGTCCATGTCTGTGCAAAAACCTTCACGTCTGCCTGAACCGTTTGAAGCAGAACGTCTGCCCGATCCGGCAGAAAAATCACTTTCCGACACCGTGTCAGAAAGCGTTACTCCATACGGCACACACAACACACAAAGCAGACAAAACATACAAAATACACACAATACACACAATACACAAAATACACAAAATGTGCAGGACTCACAGGATACACAACAAACAGCAAAACCGGCAGAGCAGATGAATCTGTTTGAAGACAAGCTTTTAGATGTGAATCACAAACAGGATTACCGCATTATCGGACAGTTGTTTGACACTTACTGGCTCATTGAATTTGAAGATTCATTTTACATGATGGACCAGCACGCTGCCCATGAAAAGATTTTATATGAACGGCTGATGAAGCAGTTCCATGAAAAAACCTATCACTCGCAGATGATTATGCCGCCGGTCATTTTAACGCTTAGTCTTCGTGAAGAACAGATTTTAAAAGAAAACTGGAAGACTTTTACAGCACTCGGCTATGAAATCGAGGAGTTTGGCGGAAAAGAATATAAAGTGACCGGACTTCCGGCAGAACTGCCGACCGTGATTGACTGCAAGCAGCTTCTGATTGAACTAATTGACACGATTGCGGACGAATCTGCCACCCACGACCCGGAGCGTATTACGGAAAAGGTGGCATCCATGTCCTGCAAGGCGGCGGTCAAAGGCAATAACCGTCTTTCATTTAAAGAAGCCGAGGAACTCATGCGCGAATTAATGGAAGCCCAAAATCCATACAACTGCCCACACGGAAGACCGACACTGATTAAAATGACCAAATACGAAATAGAGCGGAAATTCAAGCGGATTTTATAAAAAATCCTGCGGAATGGAGATAAGGGTAAAAAATCCTTAAATCTAAGATTTTTTACCCAACAGTATTGTGCCGCAGGCGTCACAAAACTGCCCTTATCGCAGAACTGAATAAATTCAGTTCGCGATTCCTCCGGCATTAAATGCCTGCGGAATGGAGATTGATATGAAAAATCCTTTAATAATTCTTACCGGTCCGACCGCTGTTGGTAAAACTGCGCTGTCCATTAACCTTGCAAAGGCTGTGAACGGTGAAATCATCAGTGCGGACTCTATGCAGATTTATAAAGAAATGAATATCGGCACGGCAAAGATTCTGCCGGAAGAAATGCAGGGTGTCCCGCATTTTCTTGTAGACGAATTAAATCCCGATGAAGAATTTAATGTCACGGTCTTTCAGAAAAAAGCCAAAGAAGCCATGGCAGATATTTACAGCCGCGGGAAAATCCCGATTTTAGTCGGCGGCACCGGATTTTATATCCAGTCTGTTTTATATGATATTTCATTTACAGAAAGCGGACAGACCGATGCGTACCGTGAAAGCCTGTACCAGCTTGCCGCAGAAAAGGGTGCAGAATATCTGCACGCACGGCTTATGCAGGTAGATTCTGCCGCCGCGCAGGCAATCCACCCCAATAACGTCAAACGTGTTATAAGGGCACTAGAGTATTTTCACCAGACGGGAGAGCGCATTTCCGAACACAATGAAGAAGAAGCCGCAAAAACTTCTCCTTACAACTACATTTATTTTGTGTTAAATAATGACCGTGCCGTCTTATATGACCGCATTGACAAGCGGGTTGATGCCATGTTTGATGCGGGGCTGGTAGAAGAAGTGACCGCCCTGCGTGATAAAGGATACTCAAGGAATCTTGTATCCATGCAGGGCATCGGTTATAAAGAAATTTATGCCAGCTTAGACGGAGAGTACGATTTAGACCGTGCCCGCTACATTATCAAACGGGATACCAGACATTTTGCCAAGCGGCAGATTACATGGTTTAAACGGGAAAAGGATGTTACCTGGATGAATTACCCGGACTATAATAATTCACAGGCAGAAATGCTTGACGCGATGTTAAAAATGATAAAGGAAAGAGGAATCATAAAGAGATGAATACAACAAAAGAAATGTATATCCGGCAGATGGGAATTGATGAAAAAGTATATGACTACAGTCAGACACTGCTTGAAAATTTAAAAGAGCGTTTCGCAAAAATTGATGAAACCGCAGAATATAATCAGATGAAAGTCGTTGCCGCCATGCAGAAAAACCACGTGGCTGAAATGCACTTAAACGGTACAACCGGATACGGCTACAACGATGACGGCAGAGATACCTTAGAGCAGGTTTATGCCGATGTCTTCCACACGGAAGCGGCGCTTGTCCGTCCGCAGATTATGTGCGGTACACACGCATTAAATATTGCGCTGTCTGCCAATCTAAGACCGGGCGATGAGTTACTCTCACCTGTCGGCAAGCCATATGATACCATGGATGAAATTATCGGTATCCGGCCTTCAAAAGGCAGTCTTGCCGAATACGGGGTTACTTACAGCCAGGTGGATTTGCTGCCAGACGGCGATTTTGACTATGAGGGTATTAAAAATGCAATTAATGAACGTACAAAGCTTGTCACAATCCAGCGTTCCAAAGGCTACGCCAGCCGTCCGACACTTTCCGTTGCAAGAATCGGAGAGCTGATTGCCTTTATTAAAAATATCCGTCCCGACATCATCTGCATGGTCGATAACTGCTACGGCGAATTCGTAGAGCGCATTGAGCCGTCAGAAGTCGGCGCCGATATGATTGTCGGTTCACTGATTAAAAATCCGGGCGGCGGGCTTGCTCCTTGCGGTGGCTACATCGCCGGTACAAAAGAATGTGTGGAGCAGGCGGCTTACCGTTTATCCTCACCGGGGCTTGGAAAAGAAGTCGGTGCAACACTCGGTGTCAACCAGTCCTTCTATCAGGGATTATTCCTTGCGCCGACCGTTGTTGCAGGTGCTTTAAAGGGTGCGATTTTTGCTGCAAATGCCTACGAAAAGTTAGGCTACAAGGTCATTCCTGACAGTACCGAAAGCCGCCATGACATTATACAGGCGGTTGAATTAAACACACCGGAAGCACTGATTGCTTTCTGTCAGGGAATTCAGGCAGCTGCCCCTGTTGACAGTTTTGTATCTCCTGAGCCGTGGGCAATGCCGGGATATGATTCCGATGTCATCATGGCAGCAGGCGCATTTGTGCAGGGTTCTTCCATTGAACTAAGTGCTGACGGTCCGCTTCGTCCGCCATATACAGCGTTCTTTCAGGGTGGACTGACATGGTACCATGCAAAATACGGCATTATGATGAGTATGCAGAAGTTATACGAAGCCGGAATTTTGTCTTTTTAATATCATTGTCGAAAAAAGACGAACTTCTTTGAAAGAAAAATGGCAATTATTTGTATACATTAAAAATATTCTATGCTATAATTCAAGTTGGTTTAGTCTGATACAGACAGAAATGGAGAAACATGAGCAATATATCAAAGTATAAGAACGGCTGGTTTTTACTGCTGTTTATTATGATTGGCATTGTACTGGGCGGTCTGATTGCAGAGTCCACTGCCGGAATTGAATCTTTAAGCTGGCTGTCATATGGCAATACCTTTGGGCTGGACAGCCCTTTAGTCATTAATCTGGGAGTGCTTGTCATTACATTTGCATTGCAGATTAAGATTACCATTGCAAGTATTATTGGCGTGATACTCGCAATCATTATTTACAAGGTTGTATAGCAGCCTGTACAAGGATTATCCGTTTGTCCGGAAAGGGCAGACCTATGAACACAAAAAACAACTGTATACGCACAGAAAAAATGGATACCGTTTTACGTCCTTATGAAAAATGCCTTACACTCGGTGCAGAAACGCTTTCCGATGCCGAACTGCTGGCTGTCATTTTAAGGACAGGCGTATCCGGCATGAATTCCATTGAACTTGCACAGCACATTTTTTCTGTGTGCTGCAGGTCAAAGGGCTTACTGGGGCTTTCATCCATCACGATTCCTGAACTGCTAAAAATCAGGGGTGTGGGAAAAGTCAAGGCCGTACAGATTAAATGTATCTGTGAACTGTCACGGCGCACAGCCAAGCAGAGTGCTTCCGCAAAGCTGAAATTCACCGAACCGGAAGCCATCGCTGCCTATTATATGCAGGATCTGCGGCTTTTAGAAAAAGAACATATGATTCTTGTTCTGCTTGACAGTAAATGCCGTAAAATTGCAGACACCGTACTTTCCGTCGGTACCGTCAATGCTTCACTTGTAACACCGAGAGAAGTTTTTGCGGAAGCCTTAAAGTACAATGCCGTTTCTGTTGTGCTGCTTCACAATCATCCAAGCGGTGATGCAGCCCCCAGCCACAATGATATTGCGGTAACGGACAGAATCGTGCAGGCAGGAAAAATTTTAGGAGTTCAGGTCATCGACCACATTATTATCGGTGACAATACGTATACCAGTCTGAAAGAAAAAGAATATATGTAGACGAAAGGAGTCCAAAAATGGGACAGAATATTTATGGTGTAGACATCGGTACCAGCAACTTTAAAATGTGCTGTAAAGATAAGGATAAGATTATCAATGAGAAAAATATCATTGCAATTGCAAATAAGAAAGATATTTTAGCATTCGGTGACGAAGCATATGAAATGTATGAGAAAGCACCGGAACACATTGAAGTTTCCTTTCCTGTAAAATTTGGTGTTATCGCCGATATTGAAAATATGCAGACACTGCTTCTTCGTTTCTTCAACAAAATGAATGACGATAAGAAATTTACAGGTAACACAGACTTTTATATTGCCGTTCCAACGGATGTAACAGAAGTAGAAAAGAGAGCTTTTTATGAACTGGTTGCTGATTCCAAGGTGAAGGCAAAGAATATCTATATCGTAGATAAGCCCGTTGCCGATGCCATCGGTGCCGGATTAGACGTTACCAAATCAAAGGGTATCATGATTGTCAACATCGGTGCTGAAACAACAGAAATTTCCGTTCTTTCATTAGGTGGCATTGTTATCAGCAAATCTGTTAAAATCGGCGGTAACAAGTTAGATGACAGTATTATCAGTGCTGTCAGAAAAGTATACAACCTGATTATCGGAAGTAAAACCGCAGAAGCCTTAAAAAAAGAACTCGGCAGTGCCGTACAGGCAGAAGAAACTTTTGCGCCGGGCTTTGGACGTAACGTGCTTTCAGGACTGCCTGTCAGCGTAGATATTTCATCTGATGTAATTTATTCAGCTGTAGTAGACCCGCTGCACTCCATTATGGATTCTATTAAAGTCATCCTGGAGCGCACTCCACCGGAACTGGCAGCTGATATTATCAAAAATGGTATTTATGTATCCGGCGGAACATCCAATATCCGAAATCTGGAGAAGTTTATCCATCAGGAAACAAACCTTGCCGTAAATATTGTAGAAAATCCGGCTGAAAGTGTTGTCAGAGGTCTGATGGGTGTTGTCAGCAATCCGGATTTTGCCGGTGTCGCATACACACCACAGGATAAAAATTACGACTAAGTAAAAATCCATTTCAGAAATGAGGAGAATCATGAGAAAAAAGCTTGCTTCATTCATGAATTCAAAATATATACTGATCGGTTTATCCGCACTGTGTCTGCTTTTTATCGCAACCAGCTTTTTTACGGATAAACTGACAACCCCGCTTCGGAATGCCATTTCAACAGTGGTAATTCCGGTACAGCGCGGTATGAACTATATCGGATTATGGATATCCGACAAGTATGATACCTTACAGGAAATCAGCACAGTGCTTGAAGAAAACAAAGACTTACAGGCAAAGGTTGACGACCTGACAGAGGAAAACAACCAGCTAAAGCAGGACAGCTATGAATTAGACCGCCTGCGCGATTTATATGAACTGGATGAAAAATATCCTGGATACAACAAAGTCGCAGCCCGCGTTGTCGGTACAACTTCCGGCAACTGGTATAGTACTTTTACTATTGATAAAGGCAGCAATGACGGCATTGAAAAAGATATGAATGTCATTGCTGGCGGCGGTCTTGTCGGTATTATTACGGAAGTCGGTCCGAATTATGCACAGATTAAAACAGTGATTGAAGATAACAGCTATGTCAGCGGCATGTTAATTGACACCGGAGATACCTGTATTGTAAAAGGCGATATTGAATTAATGGATACGGGACTGATTCATCTTTCCGGCTTTGCAAACAGTGTCACTGTAAGAAACGGCGATAAAATCGTAACCTCCAATATCAGTGATAAATATCTTCCGGGTATTCTCATTGGCTATACAAAGGATGTTACCGCAGATGCCAACAATCTGACACAGGCAGGGTACTTAGTTCCTGCTGTAGATTTTGGACATTTGCAGGAGGTTCTGATTATTACACAGAAAAAGAATTCATAATAAATAGGAGATGGGTATGAAACGGAAAATCGGAGAATTGATTTTAATCATATTTTTCTACCTTTTGCAGGTCACACTCGGCAGAGTGATTGCAATCGGCGGCATTAAACCGAATCTGCTGATTATTCTTCCGGTATTATTCGGTTTCCTTCATGGAAAGAATGAAGGAATGTATGTAGGTTTTTTTGCCGGATTTTTTTATGATTTATTTTTCTCGGGACTGTTTGGTTTTACTTCCCTTGTATTTGTATACATAGGATACTGCTCCGGCATTTTTTATCAGAAATACGAAGAAACAGAAATGTTGATTCCTCTTGGCTTATTACTGGCGGGAGATTTCTGTTTCGGTTTTCTGTCCTATGTCGGTAACTTTTTACTGCACAACCGGTTGAATGCAATGTATTACATTTCACGCTTTATTCTGCCGGAGGTTGTGTACACACTTTTGATTGCCGTCATTTTATACAAGCCGGTAACCTTTTTAAATAAGCACTTAAATCCTACGGATAAAAGGAGAATCAGTAAAGTTGATTAAAGATATTTTTGATTATGTGATTAGTTTATTAAAATCAAGACTGTTTCCATTAATTATGGTATTTGTCCTGATTGTAGTGGTTTTAATTAACCGTTTATTTTCACTCCAGATAATCAAAGGCGCTTCTTATGTAACAGATTTAACGGACTCCATCCAGAAAAATATGAGCGTTGCTGCTACGCGCGGAAGAATTTACGACAGAAACGGTGTTTTACTTGCCTATAATGAACTTGCTTATGCTGTAAAAATCAGTGACAGTGGTACATATTCTGATAAAGACGGTATGAAAGCAACCGATATTAAAAATGCAACTGTCAATAATGCCATCAACCGTACTCTTGAAATTATCGA
>OGIB01000845.1_pt1 | contig 13103 bp, 10 predicted proteins | sample 1571691 | NCBI WGS metagenome assembly OGIB01 (sample SAMEA2582058, study PRJEB24529) | metagenome | biome: Human gut stool | place: China | collected 2011
AGTTGGGCGTTGGAGCTGCGTCCGTCCATCAGGATGTTGCAATTCCCGTTCTCTGCCATGACAACGTCCGCTTCGAACGTTTTTCCGTCGATGGTGAGAACCACTTTGTTGTCTTCCTTGCTGACCAATTCTATTTCGGCCACGCGATTTCCTATATGTATTTCCATACTTTTATATTCTTAATACCCCTTTGTGCAATCCAAATTCTTTCCACTTGCTGATCGGGCGGTTATCCGCTGCCAGTCCGCTGTTGTTTTCTTCCAGGTTCATCAGGTAGTCCATGTAGGCGGCAATCAGCGCAATGTTTTCCGCACGCTCACTGGTGCGCGTGATGCATTGCTGAAGCACTTCACCGTTTTTGGCGATGAAGCCTGTGTCATAGTGTCCTTCCACAAAGTCGGGTGTATCCATGATGGCGCGCAGGTAACTGATGTTGTTCTTTACGCCCGTCAACTTATATTCGTGAAGCACGCGGCGCATCCGTTCGATGGCATATTCCCGTGTGGTGGCCCACACGATCAGTTTGCCGATCATCGGATCGTAATAAATCGGAATCTCGTATCCTTCGTATACATAGCTGTCGATGCGTACTCCGATACCGTTGGGTTCTGTGATTTGCTTGATGACACCCGGGCTGGGCATGAAGTTCATTTCCGTATCTTCCGCACAGATGCGGCATTCGATGGCGTGTCCCCGTTGCTGGATGTCCTCTTGTCTCAGTTGCAGCACCTGTCCGTCGGCTACCTTAATTTGTTCTTTTACCAGATCTACGCCGACTACTTCTTCTGTGATGGGATGTTCCACTTGCAGGCGGGTGTTCATTTCCAGAAAGTAATAATTGCGGTGCTTGTCCACCAGGAATTCAATGGTTCCCGCGCCGATGTAGTTCACGGCCTTGGCAGCGGCTACTGCCTTTTCGCCCATGTCCCGGCGCAGTTCCGGTGTGATAAAAACTGAAGGGCTCTCTTCTACGATCTTTTGGTTGCGGCGCTGCACCGAGCATTCACGTTCGCACAAGTGAATTACGTTGCCATGCTTGTCGCCCAGTATCTGGAACTCGATGTGATGGGGTTCTTCCACAAACTTCTCCAGATAGACCGTGTCGTCTCCGAACGAGGAAAGCGATTCGCTCTTGGCTGTTGTATAGGCTTCGGCCACTTCGTCTGCATGATGAATCAGTCGCATTCCTTTTCCGCCACCGCCCATCGAGGCTTTCAGCATTACCGGATAGCCGATTTGGTTGCAGAGTTCTACGGCTTCCTCAACACTTTTCAGGTTGTCTTGAGTGCCCGGAACTACCGGTACCCCGGCTTCGATCATCTTGATGCGTGTCGAGATTTTATCTCCCATGGCTTCCATTGTTTCCGGGTCAGGACCGATAAAGGTGATGCCTTCTTCCCGGCAACGGCGGGCAAAGGTTGCATTTTCCGATAAGAACCCGTATCCCGGGTGAATGGCGTCTGCGTTGCATGACTTTGCCACTTCAATGATTTTTTCTATATTCAGATAACTCTCTTTCGATGCTGCCGGTCCGATGCAATAAGCTTCATCGGCGTAAAGCACATGTTTCGCTGTTCGGTCCGCTTCCGAGAAAACGGCAATGCTCGTTATTTCCATCTCCCGACAGGAGCGCATCACCCTCACGGCAATTTCACCGCGGTTGGCGACTAAGATTCTTTTAATCATATTCATTTCTCAATTAAATGCATATACATATTCGCGCTTTTCCACCCTGCGGACATACGTCCACCCGATGAAAACACAGTATTTCTACGATTTGGGGCTTAACAACGATGCTTTCTTTCCTAACCCACGAGGAGAGAATGCTCTTATTCACGAATGGCAGGTCTTCTGACTGACTCTACATCTTACCGGGACCTTCCCGACAGAGTTTGCTTTTTCTGTCAGTGGTGCGAAATTGGCTGATTGATAAGATGCTATACAGAGTTTCACAGCAGCGGGACTGTCCGGGATTTACACCCGATTCCCTTTTAATCTTCGTCCGTTGACCACGGATTCCGAACCAATTCGGCGACAAATATAGAGAAATATTGAATAGGATGGATACTTTTTGCACGAAAAGTTCAGTTTTGTGCAATGCCCCGCAGCTTTTTTTCAAAATAAATGTCATATATACGGAACACAAACGGACTACCGATTGTTCTTTGGGTACAATAAACGAGCATAAAACGGAATGAAGTACTAACGAAATATACATACCATACTATGTCACATTTACCTACCTTGATTGCTGACCTTGCCTTAATACTGATGTCCGCAAGTATCATTACTCTTTTATTTAAATGGCTGAAGCAACCCCTGGTCCTGGGATATATCGTTGCCGGATTGCTGGCCGGGCCTTATGTCCGCATCTTCCCGACTGTTGGGGATATGGAGAACATCAATACCTGGGCTGAGATAGGAGTCGTCTTTTTACTTTTTGCTCTCGGACTCGAGTTTAGCTTTAAAAAATTGATGAATGTCGGATCGGCAGCGTTTATTACGGCAACAACCGAAGTGATCAGTATGTTACTGATCGGTTTTATGGTGGGGCATCTGTTGGCAGTAGAGTTGGCATCAACCACTTGTCCGGGAATGGCTTTCTCGCCAATCGGCTGTACATACCCTATGCGGCCATCGGGCTGCAAGGCTACAGTAGTCAGATAATTCCACGCCTTCATCACTACGGGTTGATAAGTAGCCTTGTCCAGCAAGCCGTTGTTCATCCCCCATAACAGACCATAGGTAAAGAAAGCCGTACCGCTGGTTTCAGGACCGGGAGCATGCTCAGGGTCGAGCATACTGCGTGTCCAGTAGCCTTCCGGCTGCTGGCAGGCAGCCACGGATTTGGCCATCGTCTGGAAGCGGTCTATGTACTCCTGGCGGTATTGGTCTGTTTCGGGCAGGTCTTTCAGTACCTTTGCCAAGGCAGCCAGCACCCAACCGTCGCCACGCGCCCAGAAGTCTTTCTTACCATTCACACTTTTATGTTTTGGATAAATATATTTGCCGTCGCGATAGTATAGGCCTTCCTCCGCATCGTACATGATGCTGTTGGCATAGGTCCAGTATTCATGCAGTTTCTCCAGATATAACGGATTGCCGGTCAGCTTGTACATCTTTGTCATAACGGGCATTACCATGTAAAGTCCGTCTGCCCACCACCAATAATCGTTCTTGTCCGTACTCATCTGGTATTCCATCACTTCGCGCGCACGGGCTATCTTCCCGGAATCCGGCTTCACGGTATACAAATCCGCATAAGTCTGGAAACAAATCTGATAATCACCGAAAAGCACATAATCATCACTCTCCCCATAGCTGTACTTCCACTCTTCCTTGTTGTCACTCTTCGCGCCTTTCCATTCATTATGTTCTGCCCACGCCTCGGAATAGGCATAGCATTCCGGATTACCGGTCAGGAAGAACACCTCCATGTTTCCCGTATGATAGGCGGCATTGTCCCAGAAAGAGCGCCCATGTTGCGGATGGGTCTCCTGCCAATAGTTGTTCACCCGATTGATAATCTCAATCACTTCTTCCGGTTTCGGCTGCTGAGCGGTGCATGAGAACAGTCCCCAGCAAAAAGCCAAACCCAATAAAAATAAGCATGTCGTTTTCATATACTAATACTGTTCTTTTATCTTATTACTTCCAATACATATACCGATTGCGGTGCAAACTCCACAACCCGCTCTCCGTCTCCTTGCTTGGCATGCTGCACAAATAGATGCAGCCGCTTCCTGCTCTTCCACAATTCCGTGTCATGAGACGGTTCCCAGGCACCGACAGTGAAGTCGGTCAAATCGCTGATGCTCCACTTACTGTTTGCCACATCCGTAGCGTGCGCCAAAGAGACTTTGCTCCCCCGTTCTTCATCCCTGAATACATAAAATATCCCCCCGCCATCTACTACGATGCGCGGACGGGCCATCGGAATCATCTTCGTGCCTCCACCTTTCAGGGAAAACGGAGTGGTACGCCCGGAGACCTGGCGGCTGTGCCACATCTGCCCGTCATGCCAGACAATCCGGTATTGCGGGACGTCGCTGTCCGGGTCGCGCCAATAGGAAGCAATGTACGGATTGCCGCCTGCATCGGCACTCATGCTGGTCTGGTTTATCAGTTCCGAATTCTGAGGAATGCGGCAGGCATACTCTGCATTACCCAGACGGATGGGCAAATCATATTTCTTGCCATTTGCCTTATACCATGTTACGCCATTGTCAAAGGAACGGGCGTAGCATAGGTCATGGTTGGTTTCCACATGCCAAGTCTCGCGCCAGACCCACGACAGATGGATGGTTCCAAGCTCATCTACATATAGCTGCCAGTAAGCATTGCGCTTGTTCTCGCCATCAATCAGTACATCCTGCACACGGCTCCATTTCTTCTCCTTCAAGGAATAGCGGTTCATCACCAGGTTGCCTCGGCCGGAAGAACCGGAACGGTATGCAAACAGCAGGTCGCCTCCGGACAGCAGATAAAACTCCGGATAGGTTACATTGCCTTCATCCACGCCCGTCATGGGCTCCTTCTCACCCAATTCCAGCGAATGGGGTGCAATGCTGCGACAGTAGTTCAAGGGCTGTCCGTGATGGTCGAAGGCTACATGAATATACCCGTCACCGTCCAGCATCATGCTGATGACGTTATGGGCATCCTTCACATTCCCTTTATACTGTGTACGGTGCAGTGTCCACTGTCCGGCATGGAGGTTCCGTTTTCCAAGAGTCAGGAACCCTTCCGCATCATAGTAACTGATGTATTGCTCGTCACCTTGCGTCACCAGCGAATTATTACGGAATACGGCGGTGTTGACGGAAGTCTGGCTGTATCCTTTCCCCACTTCCACCAGATGCGTTTCGGGAAGGACACCGGCAGCACCCTGCGCACAGAGTGCCACCGGAAATCCACCAATCCCCCAAACAATTAATATAAATACTATAAAAAATGAATCAGTCTTACTCATAATAGGCATGGTCTTTGGGGAATTCTTCACCACCCCACGCCTTTTTCGAGGTCCATGCCTGCGGAGCATCTGTCCAGAACGGATGGTCGGCGGGCAAACCCAGGGGCAAGAATGCCAGGGAAGCCATGTAAAGGCTGCCGTTGTTAGTATACCAGTCGGAGATATGAGGCTGGGAACCATTGAATCCCAATGTCAGAAAACCTTTCTCGTTGAAGTTCCGGTTGTCACCGAACATACGGTTGATGACAGCTGTCATGGCAGCACGTACCTGTCCGTTCGACAATTCCTTGGGCAACCATCCACGCCATGCCAACAAAGCCAATGGTTGGAGGGTACCGGTGCGGTAGGTAATGGAACGCCCGAATACGGGGAAGGCCCCCTCGGGAGAGATGAAACGTTCCAGAATCATGCCGAAACGCTGCATGCGCTTCTGGGCACGCTGGAAATTGCAATCCGGCGCATTCCATATCTTATTTTTTCCACTGTTCGTAAAGACTTCCAGACACTCCACATACATGGGATGGAGTACGAAGCTGTTGTAATAGTCAAAGGCAAATCCCGGTCCGTCGCTATAGAAGCCGTCACCTACATACCACTCTTCCACCTTGCGCAGAGCGGAGACAATACGGTAAGCATCACTCTTGGCACCAGCCTTGCGCAGGAAACATTCTACCGTAGACGAGAACAGCAGCCAGTTGGTATAAGGAGGGTCCACACGGCGCAACTGGGTGAACTCTTCAATGTAACGCCGTTTAGTCAAACTATCCAGAGGCACCCACAAAGCATCGTATCCTCGCAGGAAGCTTTCAGCAACATAAGCGGCATCGACCAGCGGCTGTCCCTCTTTCCGCCAAAGTAGGTAATCCTGACTTTCCGGGTCTACCGCCTGCGCATAACTTTTCAATGCCCACTCGCGGAGCTGCCTGCGCTGCTTGCCTTCGGCAGTGTCATCGTCCGGCAAAGAGAGCCAGGGTGCCAACCCCGCCATCAGACGTCCGAAACATTCCATATAGGTCACCCGTTTGTCGCGTCCATCCCAAGTGGGGCTAAGCTCCACCTGCATATTTTCCTGGAGCTTCCCTTCACTCATATTGCTCAGTACCGGAGCAGCCATTTGATACAACACCCCGGCCCAAAGTTCGCGGTCTGTCACTTCCTTCTCTTTTTTCTTCTTGGCAGCCATTTCCTGAGCGGGCAGCAATAAAACTGCCACCAGCAGCAGCCATAAGTAGTTACTTTTTCTCATGATATTATTTAAGTTTGTTTTTCAATACTGCAAAATTACCCCATTCCCGGTAATTTCGGGGGCACTATTGTTTCAAAAAGGGGTAAATATCGGTCATTAGTACCCCAAAAGCTCAGAAATCACAAGAAAAAGCCTAAGATTAAGCCGTGCTACGACGGAAGTGAATAAAGTATTTGCCGCTATATTTGTTTCTTCATGAACTGCACCAGTACGAGGGCAATGCAATAAGCTATAATCTGTTCAAACCAAAAGTCAAGTCCTTCAAACATATTACTCATTATTTTAATAGACACCCATTCCTTTTTCTGATAACAAAGGAAAGGAGTTTATTCGGAATAATGAATTTCCATACGACTCAAAAAATGTTCTATTTTTCCGGATTACAGACAAAACTGAGAATATCCACCAAGACACTGACTACTTCCATATTACATTAAATGTCCCGAAAACCGATATATTCTCCTGCCAAAAGACTATTTTTGCAACAAATATCCATAAGCATACCATGGCAGGCATCTATATTCATATACCTTTTTGCAAGACACGCTGTATCTATTGCGATTTCTATTCCACCACTCGCAGCGAATTGAAGCAGCAGTACATCCGTGCCTTGTGCACTGAACTGAAAACCCGCAAGGGTTATCTGAAGGAAGAACCGATAGAGACCATCTACTTTGGCGGAGGAACTCCCTCACAGCTCGCTCACGAAGATTTCGAGCAGATATTCCGGACTATCAAAGAGGTGTATGGAACAGAACATGCCGAAGAAATTACCCTCGAGGCCAATCCCGACGACCTGACGGAAGAATATGTGTCCATGCTGCGCACCCTCCCCTTCAACCGCATAAGCATGGGGATACAGACATTCGACGCCCCCACCCTGAAACTGTTGAACCGCCGGCACAATGCCGCGCAAGCCATCGCAGCCATACACCGCCTCCGCCAAGCCGGCTTCCGGAATATCAGCATCGACCTCATCTATGGACTACCGGATGAAACAGACCAACGGTGGGAACGCGACCTGCAACAAGCCGTCGGCCTTGATGTGGAGCATATCTCCGCTTATCATCTGACTTACGAAAAAGGCACCCGCATCTACGAAATGCTGCAGAGCCATCGTATCAGCGAAGTGGACGAAGAGAGTAGCCTGCGCTTCTTCTCGGCGCTCATGGACACCCTGGGAGCCGCGGGGTATGAGCATTACGAAATATCCAACTTCTGCAAGCCCGGCATGTACTCACGCCACAACACTGCTTACTGGAAAGGCATTCCGTATTTGGGCTGCGGCCCTTCCGCCCACTCCTTCAATGCGGAGACAAGGGAATGGAACACAGCTTCTCTGGAAGGATACATAAAGTCCATTGAAGAGGGGCACCGTTCCTCCGAAACAGAAATTCTGGATAAAGTGACCCGTTACAATGAATACATCATGACTTCCCTGCGTACCATGTGGGGAGTCTCCCTGACATATACGGAAGAAGCCTTCGGCACAGAGTTGCGCCAATATTGCACGAAGATGGCAGCCCCCTACCTCCAAAGCCACAAACTGGAGATGCAGGCAGACCGCCTGCACCTGACCCGGGAAGGCATCTTTGTTTCGGACGGTATAATAAGTGACCTGATGTTCATTGAATAACAACAAAACCGGGAGACTGCATGACCGAACAAGAAGTCAGACGCTACTTGCGCCAAATGAAGGAAGAAGACTCGGAACGGGCTTTTCACAGTTTCTACAATCTGTGCTACGACCGCTTGTTCCGTATTGCCTGCTATTTCGTGAAGTACGAAGAGTGGGCGCAAGAAATTGTGCTCGACGTCTTCATGAAGCTTTGGGAACAACGCGCCCGGTTGCCGGAAGTGAACAACATAGAGGATTACTGCTTTATCCTTACCAAAAACGCCTCCCTCAATTACCTGGAAAAAGAGAACCGACACCCTACACTCTCGTCCGAACAGCTTCCCGAACTTTCCGGCCAGGCCGATTCTCCCGAAGACACTCTTATCAGCGAAGAACTGTTTGCCCGATATGTCAAGGCGCTCGACCGCCTGCCGGAGCGTTGCCGTGAAGTATTCATCCGTCTGCGCGAAGAGAAACAAAGCTATGCACAAGTGGCGAAGGAGCTGAACATCAGCACAAAGACAGTAGACGCGCAACTGCAAAAAGCACTCACAAGACTCAAGGAAGCATTGCTGACGGAGTGAACTCTGCTTCATCTTCCTCGCAAGAAGCCCCGTATGCATATATGAGATGCACATCTCGAACCGCATGAGATGCACATCTCGCACAACATGAGATGCACATCTCATGCAGACTTTCCCTATTGATTGAAACAGAGAAGCAAGGAAGTCACACGTAGGCAGGACGGACTTTCACGGACAAAGAGCTTTAGATTAACATTATTTCAGGATATAGGCATAGGGAATTCCTGAAAAGGAGCTGTCTTTACATGCAGAAAAGGAGTCATAGGCTCTTAATAAATTGCCAAAAATGAAAGTGAATAACGAGAATTTCGACAAGGTACTGAACAAACTGGTTGCTTCTACCCGTTCCCCACGAGGACGCTTTACGGCAGAGAACAGCTGGAGGCTGCTGGAAAGCCGTTTGCTAAAGCGCCGCAGCATGAAGCGGTTCTGGATGCGTACAGCCAGTGCCGCAGCCGTAGTCCTGCTCTGTGTAACGAGCTGGGCAGCCTATCAGTTCTTATACGTAGCACCACAACGGGAAGCCATTCCCACAGAAGCCATACATACTACCGAGGAAACCCAAGTAATCCATAGCGTACTGACATTCGATCAGCAACCCTTGCAGGAAATCGTCCGTCAACTTTCCGAAACGTTCCGTACCGATATACGTATCGAAGGAGACAGCCTGAAGAACTATCATATGACAGCTACCTTCCGCGAAGGGGAGAGTCTTACAGAAATCCTCGACCTACTGAAGGACGCCGGCAACTTTACCTATAAAAAAGAAAACAACACTATTATCCTTACTACTAAACTTAACTGACAATGACCAGCTCTACTATCTGTTCGCACCACCGCATCAGAACCGTACTTCTGATGTGTGTGGTTCTTTTAAGCGCCTCACTCCATGCACAGGCACAAAACAAGGAAACACGTATAAACCTGAATATCCGTAACGCAACTTTAGAGAGTTTCGTGAAGCAACTGGAAAATGCAACCGGATTCTCCTTCATCTATGGGGAAGAAGTAAAGCTCACGCACCGCATCACACTGGAGATGAAACAAAAGAACATCAGTGAGATATTGCAACGTGCCTTTGAAAACGAACCCATCACGTTCGAAATATCCGGAAAGCACATTCTACTCCATAAGCGGCCCGTGCCGCAGAAACCCGTTAGCCGTAAGTTCACCATCAGCGGATACGTGACCGACGGAGCGTCTTCCGAGACGCTGATTGGTGCCAATATCCTTGAGAGTCGTCGTTCCACAGGTACTGCCACCAATCCTTTCGGTTTCTATTCCCTCACCCTGCCGGAAGGGGAAACGGAACTGGTTTTCTCCTACCTGGGCTACGAAAGCCGGCATAGCCGGTTCGAACTGACGAAAGACACCTTACTCAACGTCAGGCTGGACAGCAATAACCAGCTGGCAGAGGTCGTGGTGCTCTCGGACAAGCGGGAGGCCGGCATAGAAAGCACAGCCATGGGAGCGCATGAGATACCGATGACACAAATCAGGCATACCCCGTCCATATTGGGAGAAGCCGACCTGCTGAAGACCATTCAGCTGATGCCGGGTGTGCAAGCCGGTATGGAAGGTTTTGCAGGCATGTATGTGCGAGGGGGAGGTCCCGACCAAAACCTGGTTATGCTGGACGGAATTCCAGTTTACAACGCAGACCACCTGCTGGGAGTATTCTCCATCTTTACGCCCGAAGCGGTAAAGAACACCACACTCTTCAAAAGTTCTTTTCCTGCCCGCTACGGCGGGCGTCTTTCGTCTATAGTAGATGTACGGACCAACGACGGGGACATGCATAAATACCACGGCGCATTCAGCATAGGCCTGCTGACGGACAAACTGCATATCGAAGGCCCTATCTGGAAAGAACGGACCTCCTTCAGTTTCAGCGCACGAGCCATCCCCACCCTATTCTTCAAAAATCTCATTGTAGACAAAGACGACACCTATTCCGACAAATACAACTACTATTTTTACGACGTCAATGCAAAGGTCAATCATAAGTTCAGCGACCGTAGCCGCATCTTCCTCAGTTTCTACAAGGGGAAAGACCACTATCATTATGACAGTGACTACCACGGTGACAATTACGACAACAGCATTAAGAATTATTCCAAGGACAACAGCCATCTGAATTGGGGAAACACCATCGCCTACGGCCGCTGGAACTATGTATTCAACAGCAAGCTGTTTTGCAACACCACCGTCTCATACAACAAATATGAGATGGGGCTGGACGGAAACATGGAAGATACCTATACTGTCGCCAATAAAGTACAAGACAGATACTATTACTCCTCCAAGTTCAACTCCGGTATCCGTGACTGGAGTGCGCGTATGGACTTTGACTACACCCCCATGCCGCAGCACCACATCAAGTTCGGTGCAGAGTACATCCACCATACGTTCCGTCCGGGAATAGCTACCTCGAAAATACAAGATATAGATAATGGCGCCCTCCAGGAAGATACGGTTTACAATACCAGCAACAGCCATGCCATACGCGGACAAGAAATCTCCCTTTACGCCGAAGACAATTTCAATGTAAACGCCAGGCTCAGTCTGAATGCAGGTGTACGCACATCGCTGTTCCACACACAAGGGAAAAGCTACTATTCGCTGCAGCCCCGCCTTTCCGCCCGCTATGACCTCGGACAAGGATATTCTGCCAAAGCATCCTATACGTGCATGGCACAGTATGTGCATCTGCTGTCCTCTACTCCGCTGTCTATGCCTACCGACCTCTGGGTACCCATTACCAAAGACATCAGTCCGATGTATGCCAACCAGTTCTCCATAGGAGGCTACTATTCCGGACTGCCGGGTTGGGAGTTCTCCGTCGAGGGATATTATAAACAGATGAAACACATACTTGAATATCAAGACGGTGTATCCTTCTTCGGCACCTCTACCAACTGGGAAGAAAAAGTGGAAATGGGCGAAGGCCGCTCCTTCGGTCTGGAACTGATGGTACAGAAAACATTGGGCAAGACTACCGGCTGGCTGGCATATACCCTATCCAAGACCGATCACCGTTTTAAGAACGGTACCATCAACCAAGGCCGATGGTTCCCCTACAAATATGACCGCCGCCACAGCATCAGCCTCAATCTCAGCCATAAGTTCAGTGACCGCATTGATGCAGGAGCTTCCTGGATATTCAATACCGGTGGATGTATCACTATCCCCGAAAAGGCTACTATTATCGTCAGCCCCGATGGAGTCATCGAAGAGACCGGCTACATCTCCGGACGCAACAACTATCGCCTGCCTGCCAGCCATCGTTTGAACCTAGGTGTTAACTTCAACAAAAAAACCAAACATGGCATACGCACCTGGAATATCAGTATCTACAATGCATACAATGCCATGAATCCGAACATCGTTTACAGCAAATACAAGAAAAGCAGTTATCTATACCAACCGGATGGTAATGGAGGATTCATAGAACATAAAGAGGAAGGGAAAATCAGTATCAAAAAACTGACCATCCTGCCCTGCATCCCTTCAGTTACCTATACTTACAGATTTTAAACACATCAGCATATGAAGATCCAAATGAAATTACACCTATTATATATAGTAGCTATTGTCTTGTTGGCATCATGTGAAAATGAAATTCCTTACAATCCAGACAACCAACAACCGCTACTCATCATGAATGCCCAACTGGATGCAGGAAAAGACGTTAATGAAGTCTTTCTGCACTTGAGCAAGGGCAGCAGCATAGTACGTTTGAACGAAGCTACACTGACCTTGTTTATCAATAACCGCATTGCTGAAACTCCTCAAGCACTGACACCGGAGGAAATCTTCGGTCCACCGGAAAATTATCCGGAAGACGCCATCTTTGTATACGATGCTATCTTGTATAAGCTGTTTCGCCTCAACACCCCTTTGCATCCCGGCGACAACATACGCCTAGAAGCCACTGCCGAAAACGGAAAATACCATGCCAGTGCCGAAGTCACCGTGCCGCAACCGATAGAGAGCCTGCACGTGGACACTTGCTTGGCCTACCTGCGCGAGTACAGCGGACAAACCCTTTACCGCCAATACAAAATTACATTGCAAGACCGCCCCAACGAGAAGAACTACTACCGGCTGGACATTTGGAATGACCGTAGTTACTATTGCAAATGGAAAGAATACCTGGAAGATGAAAACGGCAGCCTCATCAAAGTGGAAGACGAGGACGGCTCTTGGCATTGGGCCTCCATACCCAGAGACACTACCATCCTTGCTCCCCGACAGAACGAAATCATCAACCGGGAAGATGTTATACTGACTGACGGCCACCCTGGCAACTATGATGATGAAGAAAATGAATTGTTTCCCACCATAAATAACAAATACAACATATTCAATGATAACACTTTCCGTGATTCGTATGCCACATTAAAAGTATATACCCCTCTCTACCAAGAATATTATCCGGTAGAGGGACACTACTACGACCATATATCCCGCAAACAAACCATCACCGTACGGCTGCTTAGTATCACTGAAGCCGAATACCGCTACCTGAAAGCCTTAAACTGCCTGGATGATGGGGATTACGACAATACTTTAATGGAACCTATCAGTCTGCCTTGCAACGTCATAGGTGGATTAGGCTTTGTGGGAGTCTGCTCTGAAAGCAGAGTAATCATAGAATTGCCCGAAACTGTTTGGCGATAA
>OGIB01000849.1_pt1 | contig 13022 bp, 11 predicted proteins | sample 1571691 | NCBI WGS metagenome assembly OGIB01 (sample SAMEA2582058, study PRJEB24529) | metagenome | biome: Human gut stool | place: China | collected 2011
CGAGCAGGAACTCTCCCAGACCGGCAAGGAACACCGGCTGAAGGAGGCCGTGGCGCCGGTGGCCGGTGACTATGATTTTATTGTGATTGACACACCTCCTTCCCTGGGGGGCTGACGGTGAACGCCTTCACCTGTGCCACCGATATTCTGATTCCTACCACGGCTGGGATCTTTGCCACGGCCGGAATCTCCCAGCTCAATGAAACTGTTACCAGCGTTCAGAAGTATTGCAATCCGGCTGCAAAGGTACGAGGCATTTTGTTTACGAGATTTAATCCGCGGGCAAATATCAGCCGGCAGATGAAGGAACTGGCAGAGCAGCTTGGCGAATACATTTCTGCGCCGATCTACAAAACATACATTCGATCTGCTGTAGTGGTGGAGGAGGCCCAGGCGAACAGCTAGGACATTTTTGATTATGCCAACAAGTCTACGGTGGCAGAAGACTATAAAGCATTTATTGACGAATTTTTGAAAGGGGTAAATGAATAATGGCAGAGAAAGCAAAGTTTGATCGGGAGGCTGCGTTTAAGTCTATCATCGGAGCAGGACGCCAGAGCGAGAATGTTGTTGTTACCGAAGAAAAAAATGCAAAGAAAAATAGTGACCGGGTGCAGCGGGCCTATTATCTGGATCGGGATCTGGATAAAGCGCTACGCCGGATGGCGCTGGAGGAAGGAAAGAATCTGACGCAATCGGTCAATGACGCTTTGCGAGTGGGATTGACAAAATATCTGTAAAAATACGAGAAAAATTGAAAAGGCAACCTACCACTGGCGTATGGTGCGAAAATGAAATAAAAATTTTTTTAATTTTAGGTGCGTAGTTTTGCTTTTTTCTGTACCTATATAAGTGAACGCCCGTTTTAAGACTTTTTTGAAAGGAGTGTTTTTGATGATGGATACCGGGCAGCGTGTGAAGCTTGTCAAAAGCCGAGCGTGGCAAATACGCCGCCGACAGGAAAAGCACATCACCGAGCGATTGTCGCTTGTGTCTGTTGCGCTTTGCTGTTGCCTTATTTATGCGATGGGACATTTCCCCGACCGGTCGCCGGGTGCGGTGCAGGGCTTAAACGGCGCAACGATGCTGCTGGAAAACGTAGGCAGCTATGTGTTGGTTGGCGTTATCTGCTTTATTGCGGCGGTGGTCCTGATAGGAATCGGATGGTGGTTCATTCGTAGTTATATAGTACTGGACGGAGATCTGTTAGGACTTGCCACCCGGGAAAAAATGGCAATACAGTATGCGGTAGAGAGCGTAAATCCCCTGACGATGCAGACCTATCAGTCCATGGGATATACAGTATTCGAAATGTTCCGGGAACGTTATACCTTGTCCGGACTGTTCCACAGTTTTGTGGGGGCATTCGGTTCCATGTCCATATATGGCTCCATCTGGCTGTACCGGGCATATAAAGTATTTTTTGCAGCAGGCATTGTGGGAGCGCTTCTGTATCTGATCCGTTATAAAAAGCGGCGTAAAATATCCGGAAGAGAATGGTTCTTTCATATCAATATGTTGTATTGCATTTTCATGCCGGTTTTTCTGACAATTTATTATGCATATACCACGGATTATCAGAACCAGGGACGTTACCTGCTCCCGGCATTGATCCCGCTAATGTATTACATGACAAAAGGGATTCAGAAGCTTTCGGAAATCAGCTTCAGAGGCAGGACTTTTCCGAGATGGCTGGTAAATGCAGGCATTGCGGTATGCTTCCTGATCATTATCGGAGGCACAATAGAAATGGTATATATACGGGCACTTCCCGTGTATTTAGAGACAGGACTGGTACTGGAATAGTGCCGGTCCTGTCTTTGTATGGAAACGATTCAGAAAAGTCCGAAGAGGCGATTTTGCGAATGGAACTCGGAATAGTTTTTTTTAATAGTTTGTTTAGAATTATTTTCGGGAAAATCAGTTGACAATAATATCCTGTAGTGATATTTTAGGGTAAGAAGATGTTAGCACTCATTTTAGACGAGTGCTAATAATCCCAAAGGGAGTGATGGAATGCAATTGGATGACAGAAAAACAATTATATTGCAAGCCATTATCCGGAACTACTTGGAAACGGGAGAGCCGGTAGGCAGCAGGACCATTTCGAAATATACGGATCTGAATCTAAGTTCGGCAACCATTCGGAATGAGATGTCAGATCTGGAAGAGATGGGTTATATCATACAGCCGCACACTTCCGCAGGAAGAATTCCTTCCGATAAGGGATATCGCTTCTATGTGGATACCATGATGGCCACCAGAGAGCAGGAAGTCAATGAGATGAAGGATATGCTCTTAGAGAGACAGGATAAGCTGGAGAACCTGTTAAAACAGGTGGTGAAGGCCTTGGCTCAGAACACACAATACGCCACCATGATCAGTGCTCCGCAGGTACATCGCAACAAGGTAAAGTTCATCCAGCTGTCCCGGGTAGATGCCGGGCAGATTTTGGCAGTCATCGTTGCCGAAGGCAATGTGATCAAGAACAATATCCTGGCAGTGGATCGGGAACTGGATGATGAGACGCTTTTGAAGCTGAATATCCTGCTGAACACACACCTCAATGGTTTGTCCATGGAGGAGATCAATTTGGGAATGATCGCAGCGATGAAACAGCAAGCCGGAATCCACAGTGAGATCGTCAGTGAGGTGATCGATGCCGTGGCAGATGCCATCAAGGCAGACGAAGATCTGGAGATATACACCAGCGGCGCGAACAACATTTTCCGGTATCCGGAGCTGGCAGATCAGTCCAAGGCAAGTGAACTGATCAATGCTTTCGAGGAGAAGCAGCAGTTAGGCGGTCTGATCCAGGAATCCCTGGCAGACGAGGGCAGCACAGGTATCCAGGTGTACATCGGAGACGAAACACCGGTGCAGGGCATGAAGGACTGCAGTGTCGTGACCGCTACTTATGAATTAGGCGAAGGCATGAAGGGAACCATAGGAATCATAGGTCCCAAGAGAATGGATTATGATAAGGTCATCGGAACGCTGCGGACGGTGCAGAACCAGTTGGATGACCTTTACCGCAAAGAATAGACAGATTCCAGAAAGGAAAGTAAGAATGGCAGATCAGGAAAAAGAAATATTAGAGGAAGAAATGGAACAGGATCTTTCAGATGCCGAAGAACTGAAGGAAGAAGAGACAGAAGATGAGGAACCCGTGAGCAAGGAAGACAAAAAGGCAGCAAAGAAGCAGGCGAAGTTCAGCAAAAAGGAAGATTCCTACAAGGAGAAGATCGATCAGCTGGAAGACAGAGTAAAGCGTCAGATGGCAGAGTTCGAGAACTTCCGCAAGAGAACCGATAAAGAGAAACAGGCAATGTTCGATACCGGTGCCAAGAGTGTGATCGAGAAGATCCTTCCGGTAGTAGATAATTTTGAAAGAGGTCTGGCAACGGTTCCCGAGGAATCCAAAGAAGATCCTTTTGTAGACGGTATGAACCGTATCTACAAACAGCTGATGACAGAGCTTGAGAATATCGGTGTAAAACCCATCGAGGCAGTCGGACAGGAATTCGACCCGAATCTTCACAACGCAGTGATGCAGGTGGAGAGCGATGAGTATGAATCCGGTGTGATAGCCCAGGAACTTCAGAAGGGTTACACATATCATGACATGGTCGTAAGACACAGCATGGTAGGCGTTGTTCAATAATTTGATTATCACATATTTTTGAGAATAGAAACTATAAAATGAAAACAGAGAATAAAAACAGGAGGAAAATATTATGAGTAAGATTATTGGTATTGACTTAGGTACAACCAACAGCTGTGTAGCTGTTATGGAAGGTGGTAAACCCACCGTTATCGCTAATACAGAAGGCGCAAGAACCACACCCTCTGTTGTAGCATTTACCAAGACCGGTGAGAGACTGATCGGTGAGCCTGCAAAGCGTCAGGCAGTTACCAACGCAGAGAAGACGATTGCTTCCATCAAGAGAGATATGGGTACTGACCATGGACGTACTATTGATGGCAAGAAATACTCCCCTCAGCAGATCTCCGCTATGATCCTGCAGAAGCTGAAAGCAGATGCGGAGAGCTATCTGGGTGAGAAGGTTACCGAGGCAGTTATCACAGTTCCCGCATACTTCAATGATGCCCAGCGTCAGGCTACCAAGGATGCAGGTAAGATCGCAGGCCTGGATGTAAAGCGTATCATCAACGAGCCTACCGCAGCAGCACTTGCTTATGGTCTGGACAATGAGAAAGAGCAGAAGATCATGGTATACGACCTGGGTGGTGGTACCTTTGATGTATCTATCATCGAGATCGGTGACGGTGTCATCGAAGTACTGGCTACCAACGGTGATACACACCTTGGCGGTGATGATTTCGATAACAAGATCATTCAGTGGATGCTGGATGAATTCAAGAAGGCAGAAGGCGTAGATCTGTCCGGTGATAAGATGGCTATGCAGAGACTGAAGGAAGCAGCTGAGAAGGCTAAGAAAGAGCTGTCCAGCGCAATGACCACCAATATCAACCTTCCTTTCATTACCGCAACCGCAGAAGGACCCAAGCACTTTGATATGAACCTGACTCGTGCTAAGTTCGATGAACTGACCAGAGATCTGGTTGACAAGACCGCTATCCCCGTACAGAACGCTATGAAGGATGCTGGCCTGAACTATTCTGATCTGGGTCAGGTACTGCTGGTAGGTGGTTCTACACGTATTCCTGCGGTACAGGATAAGGTAAGAGCCCTGACCGGTAAAGAGCCCAGCAAATCTCTGAACCCTGATGAGTGCGTAGCAATCGGTGCTTCTATCCAGGGTGGTAAGCTTGCAGGTGATGCAGGTGCCGGTGATATTCTGTTACTGGATGTAACTCCTCTGTCTCTGTCCATCGAGACCATGGGTGGTGTTGCTACCAGACTGATCGAGAGAAATACAACCATTCCTACCAAGAAGAGCCAGATCTTCTCTACCGCTGCTGATAATCAGACCGCAGTAGATATCAACGTAGTACAGGGTGAGCGTCAGTTCGCCAAGGATAATAAGTCCCTCGGACAGTTCCGTCTGGACGGTATTGCTCCCGCTCCCAGAGGAATCCCTCAGATCGAGGTTACCTTCGATATCGATGCCAACGGTATTGTAAATGTATCCGCTAAGGATCTGGGTACCGGCAAGGAGCAGCACATCACCATTACCGCAGGCTCTAACATGTCCGATTCCGATATCGAGAAGGCTGTCAAGGAAGCAGCTGAATTCGAAGCACAGGATAAGAAGCGTAAGGAAGCTATCGAGGCAAGAAACGAAGCAGACTCTTTCGTATTCCAGACCGAGAAGGCTCTGAATGAAGTAGGTGACAAGGTACCCGAGAGTGACAAGACCCAGGTACAGGCTGATCTGGAAGCTGTGAAGGCTATTCTGGAGAGAACCAAAGACCAGGAGATGAGCGACAGCGATGTAGATGAGCTGAAGGCTGCAAAAGAGAAACTGACCCAGAGTGCTCAGTCTGTATTCACCAGGATGTATGAGCAGGCTGCTCAGGCACAGCAGGGTGCACAGGGTGCAGCAGGCCCTGACATGAATGCACAGGCCGGTAGCAATGCTGGATCTAACGCAGACGATGATGTGATCGACGGAGATTTCAGAGAAGTATAATTAAACTTCACAAATAACGCAAATCGTGGTATAACAGTAAATGCTGTGTAACAGTGATTGCGAATAACAGGTGGCACAGGGTATGCGAAAGCGTGCCCTGTGCATAACCGTCTTAAGATTTATGTGATAGAGGTGCAGAAATGGCAGAGCAAAAGAGAGACTATTACGAGGTCCTCGGTGTAGATAAGAATGCAGATGATGCTGCAATCAAAAAAGCATACCGTGTATTGGCGAAAAAATACCATCCCGACATGAACCCCGGAGACAAGGAGGCAGAACAGAAGTTTAAAGAAGCTTCCGAGGCTTATGCCGTGCTGAGTGATCCCGAGAAGAGACGTCAGTATGATCAGTATGGCCATGCGGCATTTGACGGTGGCGCAGGAGGTGCCGGTGGTTTCGATTTCAATGGAGCTGATTTTGGAGACATTTTCGGAGATATTTTCGGAGATATCTTTGGCGGCGGCAGAAGCAGAGGTGCCAGAAATAACGGCCCCATGAAAGGTGCCAACATCCGTACCAGTGTTCATATCACTTTTGAAGAGGCAGTTTTCGGCTGCAAGAAAGAGATCGATCTTACGGTAAAGGAAACCTGTAAGACCTGTAACGGCTCCGGTGCGAAGCCCGGAACCAGCCCTGAGACCTGTACCAAGTGTGGTGGTAAGGGTCAGGTGGTATTTACCCAGCAGTCTTTCTTCGGTACTGTGCGTAATGTACAGACCTGTCCCGACTGTCAGGGTACCGGTAAGGTGATCAAGGACAAATGCCCGGATTGCCGTGGTACCGGATATATTCCTATGAAGAAACGTTATGCGGTGGATATTCCCGCAGGTATCGACAACGGACAGTCTACCCGTATGCCGGGACTGGGTGAGCCGGGTGTCAACGGTGGCCCCAGAGGCGATGTGCTGGTAGAAGTGATCGTAGGTCGTCATCCTATCTTCCAGAGACAGGATTTCGATATTTTCTCTACCGTACCTATTTCTTTTGCAGTAGCGGCATTGGGCGGCGAAGTGCTGATCGATACGGTAGACGGCAAGGTGGTATATGATGTAAAGGCCGGAACCCAGACCGACACCAAGATCCGTCTGAAAGGAAAGGGAGTTCCATCCCTGAGAAATAAAGGGGTTCGTGGTGACCAGTATGTAACTCTGGTTGTCCAGACACCGACAGGTCTTAATAATGAGGCGAAAGAGGCGTTACGTCATTTTGATGAACTGACAGGTGCGTCCTTAAACCGAAGCAACGCCGGTGGTAACGGCACCCAGGAAAAGGGTAAGAAGAAAAAGGGATTCATGGATAAATTAAAAGAATCCTTTGATGATATCTAAAACAGATTCTAAAGATTAAAAGGATCATTTTAGTAAAATGAACAGATAATAGAAACCCGGTGTAAGATCTTTGCTGAGAGATTACACCGGGTTTGTTATTATGACAATAGAAAATACAATGTCTGTTTTGAAAACTCTATTCCGGATACACCAGATGTTTTTCATCAATATGATAGAGCGTGTTTTCAAGATAGCGGTTGGCAAGATAATTTGCCATACCAAGGTTCATATCCAGATAATTGCCACAGTCTTTTGGACTTGCACCAGGAACATCGCCCTTAAAATCGCGAATAAACTCAAACATTTCGATCATCAGGCCAACAATGTCCTTTGATTCATAATCACCTGCGAGAAGCAGATAAAATCCGGTACGGCATCCCATCGGACCAAAATAAATAGTTTTGGAACCGTAAACAGCATGGTTTCTTAAAAATGTTGCTGCAAGGTGTTCGATCGTATGCATCTCGGCGGTATTCATGACAGGCTCATCGTTTGGGGAAGTCATGCGCAGATCAAATGTGGTGATCACTTCTGCACCGACGGTATCTTTGCGGGATACATAAACGCCGGGTTCTAATTTGATATGGTCTATTGTAAAGCTTGCAATTTTTTCCATAAATAAAATCTCCTTTGTTTTTTCTAAAACAAACTTTAATGTAATTTTGCGGGACAGTCAAGGAAAAAAGCCACAATGTTACATAATAATATAAGAAAAAAATCAGTTCCCTGATAAATCGGAAAGGGAATCTTAACAATTGAGTCCAAAATACTTGTATTTCAATGAAAAATAATGTATATTTATGCAGACAATCAGAAAAAAAGAGGAGCGGATATTTATGATGAAGAAAAAAAGTAAAAAACTGCTGCTTTGGCTTTTCGTTCTGACATTTGTGCTGACAGGAATTGCTGGATGCGGCACAAAGCAGAAGGATGATCAGGAAGCAGCATCCACGGAAACAGCCGGTGCGATCAGCGGTGTGGATGATATCGTTGGAAAAAAGATTGGTGTCCAGCTTGGAACAACCGGTGATATTTATGTTTCCGATTATGAAAATGACGGATCAGGAACAACGGTGGAGCGTTACAACAAAGGCGCAGATGCAGTCCAGGCATTAAAACAGGGAAAGATTGACTGTGTTGTGATCGATGAACAGCCGGCGCTCGCATTTGTGGAGGAGAATCCGGGACTTAAAATTCTCGATGAAGAATTTACGCTGGAAGAATATGCGATCGTTATCGCAAAGGGAAACGATGATCTGCTGGAAAAGGTCAATACGGCATTAGAGGAATTAAGAAGCGAGGGAACGCTTGACCGGATTACAAAAAATTATATTGGAACAGATGCAGAAAAAGGAAATTATCCATACGAACCACAGGATGTGTCCCGTGGGAATGGAACACTGACGATGGGAACAAATGCTGAGTTCCCGCCATATGAGTATTATGAGAATAATGAAATCGTCGGTATAGATGTGGATATCATGCAGGCGATCGCTGATAAGCTCGGTATGGAATTGAAGATTGAAGATATGGCATTTGATTCTATTATTCCGGCTGTGTCTACGGGAAAGATAGATGTGGGCGCTGCCGGATTTACCGTGACAGAAGAACGAAAGAAGAATGTCAACTTTACAGATACATATGCAACTTCCAAGCAGGTGATCATTGTACGTGATGGGAATGCAGTGACAGCAAAGAGTTCGTTTGGCGAAAAATTTTACCAGAACTTTATTCAGGATAACCGCTATGCATATATGTTAAAAGGTCTTGGAAATACATTGATCATTACAATTTTTGCGGTGATGATCGGTATTGTCTTAGGATTTTTAATTGCCATTGTCAGAACCAGCCATGACAGAAATGGCGGGCTTGGTATTCTGAATGCAGTCTGTAAAGCATATTTGACGATCATCCGCGGTACACCGGTCATGATCCAGTTATTGATTATCTATTATGTTATTTTCCAGAGTATTAACACGGGGAAAATCGTGGTGGCAGTGATCGCATTTGGCTTGAACTCAGCTGCTTATGTGGCAGAGATCGTGCGTTCCGGAATTATGGCAGTGGATATCGGACAGTTTGAGGCAGGACGAAGCTTAGGTCTTAATTACAGACAGACGATGACCACCATCATCCTGCCACAGGCAGTAAAGAATATTCTCCCTGCACTGTGTAACGAGTTTATCAGTTTATTGAAAGAGACGTCCATCAGTGGTTACATCGGTCTGATGGATCTGACAAAAGGTGGAGACATTATCCGAAGCGTTACATATGAGGCATTTATGCCGTTGATCGCAGTTGCTGTCATTTATCTTCTGATGGTAGTCGGACTTAGCAAAGCTGTCGGTGTCTTAGAAAGGAAGTTGAGAAACAATGAGCGATAATACAAATACAACCAATTCTGCAGAGGTGATCTTAGAGATCCAGGATCTCTGCAAATCTTTTGGGGATCATGAAGTATTAAAAGGAATCTCCACGACCATCAGAAAAGGGGATGTCCTTGCATTGATCGGACCTTCCGGCTGTGGAAAATCGACATTTCTGCGATCCTTAAACCTGTTGGAGATCCCAACGAGCGGACACGTTCTGTTTGAGGGGACGGATATGACGGATAAGTCGGTGGATATTAACCATGTACGGGAAAAAATCGGAATGGTGTTCCAGCAGTTTAATCTGTTTCCAAACATGACTATTAAGGAAAACATTATGCTTGCCCCGGTAAAACTCAACAAAATGACCAAGGAAGAGGCAGAGAAAAAAGCGATGGAACTTTTGAAAAGAATCGGTCTGTCTGATAAGGCGGATGCCTATCCAAGCCAGCTTTCAGGTGGACAGAAACAGAGAATTGCCATTGTCCGTTCGCTTGCCATGAACCCGGATATTATTTTGTTTGACGAGCCGACTTCGGCATTAGACCCTGAGATGGTCGGCGAGGTTTTAAGCGTTATGAAAGAACTTGCAGAGGACGGTATGACCATGGTGGTTGTAACACATGAAATGGGATTTGCAAGAGAGGTTGCAAACCGTGTCATGTTTATCAATGACGGTGTCATTCAGGAAGAAAACACACCGCAGGAGATCTTTGAACATCCACAGAGTCCAAGATTGCAGGAATTTTTATCAAAAGTATTATGATCATGAAAGAAAAAGGCTGTGCGGCACAATGTCATTAAGTTAAGATGACCAATCAAGATCTTAGCATCAGAAATGATGCTAGGGTCTTTTTATTTTGTAATAAATGCTTGACATATGATTCGAAATGTGCGGCCGCTTTCGCTATTGAATGATAATGAGGTAGCGAAAGCGGCCCCTGTAATTAAGAACATCTTGATTGCAAGGAGGTAACGCATATGAGCAATTATATTAATCAAGTTTCAGATTCTCTAAAGAATCATATTTCGGAATTAGCTAACAATCCATGTTTATTTCTTCGAAACCCCAATGTCGATTTCTCTCGAAAACGGAAAATTGATTTCAAAACTTTTATAGGAATCATGATGAATTCGGGTGGAGCTACTATGAGTAAAGAACTACTTGATTTCTTTGATTTTAACAAAAATACTCCGTCTGTGTCAGCATTTACGCAACAACGTTCAAAAGTACTTCCAGAGGCTTTTGAATATTTGTTTAAATCTTTTACGGATGACAACCTTCCAACTACTAATAATTATCATGGTTATCGTTTAATTGCATGTGATGGAAGTAACTTGACCATTGCAACCAATCAAAAGGATCCAGAAACTTTTTGGGAACGTAATCAGCATGGTTTAATTGTTAATAAACTACATCTGAATGCCTTTTATGATGTTTTGAATCGTATATACACCGATGTTTTAGTGCAAACAGCAGCGGATTACAACGAGTTTAGAGCATGTGCAACAATGATTGACAGATCGAAACTAGAGAAAGTTATTCTTGTTGCTGATAGAGGATATGAAAACTATAACATTTTTGCACATGCAATTGAAAAAGGATGGAAATTCGCTATACGTGTCAAAGATAAAAATAGTAATGGAATTGCATCTGGGTTAAATCTTCCTCCAAATGATGAGTTTGATATAGATATCACTCAGATTTTTTCAAGGAAAAATACAAAGACCACAAAAAATGCAGGCTATAAGTGGATGCCTGTAAATCAAGTGTTTGATTATCTTCCACGAAAAAGTGATAAAACATACGAATTATCATTTCGTATTATTAGATTTCCTATAGGGTCTAATTCTTATGAAATAATAATTACAAATCTTGATAGAAATATTTTTGATGTAAAAAAAATAAAGGAAATCTATCATTTGAGATGGGGAATAGAAACTTCATTCAGAGAATTAAAATATGCCATAGGATTAACAAGTTTCCATGCACGAAAACCAGATTTTATTAAACAAGAAATATATGCGCGATTACTTTTGTATAACTATTGTGAATTAATAACAACACATGTAATAAAACAAATGAAAAACAATGATAAAACAAAACAGGTGAACTTTACAATCGCCATTTATATTTGTAGAGAATATCTCCGTAATAAACGCAATCTTAGTCCACCTGATGTGATTAACCTAATAGAAAAGCATGTATTACCAGTAAGACCTGGTCGAAAAGACCCTCGCAAAGTCAAACCCCAGGCATCTGTAAGCTTTCTATATAGAGTGGCTTAATCATAGATAATTATAAGTTTTTTTTGACAGATAAACAATCTGTCTTTTTGTTGTACTGTAAAATAGACAAAAGAAAAAAACACATCATATTTATCAAACAATTGCAAATATGATGTGTTTTATAATTATGTCAAAATTTTTAACTTAATGACATTGCCTGTGTGAGCTCTTTTTGTTATTTATGCTGTAATTTTCAATTACTGTAACAGAGAAAGTACACCCTGAGTAGACTGATTAGCCTGTGCAAGCATAGACTGTCCAGCCTGTGCAAGCATAGACTGTCCAGCCTGTGCAAGAATGTTGTTCTTGCTGTACTCAACCATCTCTTCTGCCATATCTGTATCACGGATACGAGATTCAGCAGTTGTTGTATTCTCAACAATGTTATCTAAGTTGTCGATTGTGTGCTCTAATCTGTTCTGTACAGCACCAAGAGCAGATCTCTGAGAAGAAACCTTTGCGATAGCATCGGAAATTGCATCTACCGCATAAGTAGCAGCTGTTCCGGTAGCGTCTGTTACATTCAAGCCTTTTACTCCGAGATTAGCAGAGTTCATTACGTCAATATCGACTGTGATTTTATTGGTCATATCTGCATCTGCACCAACATGTAAGTTGAAGGAAAGTGTATCTGCTACTGTTGCATATCCTTTTGTGATTGTATAGGTTGTCTTTCCAGCTGCATCTACTCCATCAGAAACAGTTGCATCGCCGTTAACAGTTCCAATGCTATTAGCAGCCAGAAGTTCAGCCTTAATTTTCTTTTTAGCTTCCGCTGCTGTAATAACAGATGAATCATCATCATCAATGTCATTAGCATCCTGATCTGTCATTGCTGTATAATCTTTTCCGTTAACACTTGCTTTTGAGCCATCCTTCACTGTCTTTGCTACGTCAATTGCAGTTCCATTAGTCTGATCTCCATCTTTATACCAACCAGCTGCTTTACCGCCATTAGTATCTTTGTATGTATAACTTATTCCATCAATTGTGATTTTATTGTCTGCTGTAGCAAATGCAGTAATAGCATTTGTGATTTCTGTTTTAGATGAACCAATTGTATACTCTTTTCCAGCAATCTTATACTTGTCACCAGCTTCAAGCGTATCCATAACAAATGTTGCAGATTTTGCACTATCTGTTAATGTTCCTTTCAGTCCTGCATCATGACCTTTCATATATACATTCTTTGTAGATGCATTGTCACCCTTTAACAGATAAATTTCGTTAAATTTGGTTGTCTCAGCAACACGATCGATCTCAGTTGTTAACTGATCAATCTCATCCTGGATTGCCTGACGGTCAGACTCTTTAGAGTTTGTTCCGTTAGCTGCCTGAACTGCTAACTCATTCATTCTCTGTAACATAGAGTGAACTTCTGTAAGTGCACCCTCTGCTGTCTGTACTGCAGATACACC
>OGIB01000864.1_pt1 | contig 12819 bp, 10 predicted proteins | sample 1571691 | NCBI WGS metagenome assembly OGIB01 (sample SAMEA2582058, study PRJEB24529) | metagenome | biome: Human gut stool | place: China | collected 2011
AGGAGAAAGATCTTGTTCATTCTATATTCCACAATGAAGATGTACCATATGAAGTATGTGGAGTTGGAGTAGATGTACCATCTGAGGTAAGCGCTGACAGATTCAGAAAGAAATATAGCCAGTATAATCTTGATAATTATATCATCTATGTCGGTAGAATAGATGAAGGTAAAGACTGTCCTAGATTATTCAGATATTTTATGGAATATAAAAAGAGAAATAAAAACAGTGACCTTAAACTTGTACTTATGGGAAAAGCAGTATGTGATATTCCTAAGCATCCAGATATTATTAATCTGGGATTTGTAACAGATGAGGATAAGTTTGATGGTATAAGTGGTGCAAAAGCACTTATGTTACCATCTAAGTTTGAAAGTCTTTCAATATCTGTTCTTGAAGCTATGACACTTTCCAAGCCGGTTATTGTTAATGGTATATGTGATGTGCTGAAAGGACATTGCATTAAAAGTAATGGAGGCTTATATTATAAGAATTTCTTTGAGTTTGAAGGATGCCTCAATTACTTATATGAACATCCGGATGTATATGAAATAATGTGTAAAAATGCACGAAAGTATGTAGATGATTATTTCCAGTGGGATGATATTATGAAGAAGTTTGATGATATTATAGCAAAGGTGGGAAAAACTACTGCATAAGAAAGGTGAACTATGAAACAGAAGTTTGTTAGCTATTTTAAAGAAAAATGGCAGGATTATGCCAGTTTTATACTAATGATAATTATTATATTTGGCATGATGTATCATCTGATGGAATTAAGTAACTGTGAGCTTAATATACCACTTTTTTATATGGGTGGAGATGATATGGGGGTTATTGTAAATGCTAAACAGTTTACAGAACAATTCTGGAATCTGACATGTGACAGACTTGGTGCTCCTTATACAGTCCAATATTATGATTTCACATCTTCCATGATGCATAATTCCGGACTTTTTATTATGAAGATATTTGCTGTAATTACAAAGGATGCTGCAGTAGCAATGAATCTGACATATTTATCTATATTTTTTATAGCAGGAATAATATCTTATTTTGTTATGAGAAATATAAAGATAAACTGTTGGGTAGCATCACTTAGTTCAGCTGTATTTGCGTTATCACCTTATATGCTGTTTAGAAATATAGGACATATAGTTCTTACAGAATGTTATTTTGTTCCTTTGTCAATACTTTTGTGTATATGGATATATGAGAGGGATGACGTATTAACATTAGATAAAGATTTCTTTAAAAGAAAGATTAATTATGTAGCATTGTTTTTCACATTTTTAATAGCTAACAATGGTATAGCATATTATCCGTTTTTTACATGTTTTATACTGATGGTTACAGCCGTGTCAAAGCTTGCCAAAACAGGAAAAATCAAGCAGGGTTTACGTGGCGTTGTAGCAGTAATAATGGTATGCTTTTTTGTAGTATTAAGCATACTTCCAGGTAAAATATATAATATAATGAATGGAAGCAATGCGGCTGCTGTAGACAGATCTGGTTTTGAACAGACAGAATTATATGGATTAAAGATTGCACAGCTTTTTATGCCATTAAATGGTCATGGATGGTATGATAAATACATTGATATATATAATGATAATGCATTTCTTGTAACAGAGAATTCATCAGCTTATCTCGGAATATTAGGCATGATAGGTTTCATAGTTCTAATGTTTTGTCTTTTTACAAAGAGAGATTCACTGCTAAAGAAGAGATTAGCTTGTCTTTCAGAACTTAATATATCTATGGTTCTATTAGGAACGATAGGTGGACTTGGTTCAATGTTTGCATTCTTTGTAAGTCCGATGCTCAGAGCTTATAACAGAATTTCTATATTTATAGAATATGTTAGTATATTAGCTGTTGCCTTACTTGTTAACGAGCTTATACGTGTAATTAAAGATAACAAAAAGGTTGTTTCGGCATGGGCAAAACGTATATCTCTTGTTCTAACCGGCTGTATATTTGGACTTATGTGTTTATTCAGCATATGGGAAGGATATCCTCAGCTTGCAACACCAGCATATGATACTAATAAGATGAACTATATAAGTGATAAAAATTTTGTTGAGAATATAGAAAACAGTGTTGAAGCTGGCTCTATGATATATCAGCTGCCATATCATGAATATCCAGAATATGGACCTGTCAATGATATGTGGGATTATCATTTGTATATAGGTTATCTTCATTCTAAAACACTTAAATGGAGTTATGGTTCTATTAAAGGAAGAGATGAAGATAAATGGAATAAAAATGTTGGTTCGATGCCTATAGATAAGATGGTTTCATATCTTAAAGAACAGGGGTTTGCAGGAATATATATAGATAGAAGAGCATATGAAGAAGAGGAACTTACTACGCTGGAAGGTTCTCTTAAGCAGATACTTAATGAAGAACCTATGATAAGTGATAATGAAAATCTTAGCTTCTTTAAATTTTAATGTTTGTAAAATGATAAATGAAATAGATTAGTTACAAGATATATTTTTTCTATATAACGGAGGTGCGGGATGAAAATAAGATTGGCAGATTATGTTGCAGAATTCCTTGTTAATCATGGAGTAACAGATGTGTTTTCTGTAGTTGGTGGAGGTGCTATGCACCTTAATGATGCGCTAGGACACAATGAAAACCTTAAAGTTACTTATAACCATCATGAGCAGGCATGCGCTATAGCAGCAGAGGCTTATGCAAGAATTGATAACAGAATAGCGGCTGTATGTGTAACTACAGGTCCGGGAGGAACTAATGCACTTACTGGAGTTGTTGGTGGCTGGCTTGATTCCATACCTATGTTTATAATAAGTGGTCAGGTCCGTTATGACACAACTGCAAGATATGCGCTTCAGTATACAGAAACCCCCTTAAGAGCTATGGGAGATCAGGAGTATGACATAGTTAAATCTGTATCCAATATGACAAAGTATGCAACTATGATAGAGGATCCTAATGATATAAGATATGTTCTTGAAAAGGCATGGCATCTGGCAACAACTGGAAGACCAGGTCCGGTTTGGATAGATATTCCAGTGAATTTCCAGGGTGGTTTTATAGAAACAGATGAATTAAGGGGATATGATCCTGCAGAAGATGATAAGCTTCTACCACCAGAAGTTGGAATGGATATAATAGATGCTGTACTTGAAAAGATTAAGAATGCTAAAAGACCGGTTTTTCATGCTGGTTATGGTATAAGACTTTCAGGTGCTTATGATGTATTCAGAAAAGTTGCTGATGAACTTAACATTCCGATAGTAACATATTGGAATGCAGTAGATCTGATAGAAGATGAAAGTCCTCTTTACTGTGGAAGAGCTGGTAATATGGGAGACAGACCGGGAAACTGGGCAATACAGAATGCGGATCTTATTCTGGCTGTAGGTACAAGAATATCTATAAGACAGACAGGATATAATTGGAAGACATGGGCAAGAGCCGCTGAAGTTATAATGGTTGATATAGATAAAGCTGAGTTAAAGAAGCCTACTATTCATGTAGAAATGCCTGTGTGGGCTGACGCTAAGGATTTTCTTACAAAGCTTGAGAGTAAGGCAAAGGATATGGCACCTGTATCACATAGTGATGAATGGCTTGCTACTACACAGAAATGGAAGAAGAATTATCCGGTAGTACAGCCAAGACAGTGGGAAGAGAATGGATGTACTGCTAATGTATATGCATTTGTAAGATATATGAGCAGTAAGCTGCCAGAAAACAGCCTTACTGCAGTATCTAACGGAGCATGTTGTGTTGTTGGAAATCAGGCGTATGTTATCCAGAAGGGAAGCAGAATGGCAAATAATAGTGCCATTGCAAGTATGGGTTATGGACTTCCAGCTGCAATAGGAACATGCATAGGCGGTAAGAGAAGACCAACTATATGTCTTGAAGGTGATGGAAGTATTATGATGAATCTTCAGGAACTCCAGACAATCATAACTAACAAGCTTCCAATCAAGATATTCCTTATAAATAATAATGGATATCATTCAATAAGACTTACACAGAATAATCTTTTTAAAGAACATTGTAAGATAGGAATAGGTCCAGAATCGCATGACCTTTCATTCCCTGAATTTAAAAAGATTGCAGAAGCTTTCGGTTATAAATATTATAGTGCTTCATCTAATGAAGAGATGAAGAATGTAGTTGATGAAGTTCTTAAGGAAGATGGACCTTTATTCTGCGAAATATTTACAGATACCAAGCAGGTATGGGAGCCAAAGAGCAGTACAAAGAGATTAGAAGATGGAACACTTGTAAGCCCTCCACTTGAGGATTTAGCACCATTCCTTCCTAGAGAAGAACTTAAGAAAATAATGTTTATTCCATTAATGGATGAGGAATAATAGTGTAAAATACCTGTGTAATGAGGATTAGTATAAAAAGCATATGCAGAATTAAAGGTTGGTAAAAAACATACGCAGAAATGAGGAATATTATGAATAAATGGCAGAAAGTAGGCCTGGCAGCCGGTATGGGAACAGCTGTTATTGCAACTACACATATCATAAACAAGTTTATATTTAAATACGCAACGATTAATAATTATACATTTGAAAATAAATCAGAAAATAGTTACGGCTGGAAATTTGGAAATATTGCTTACTCAGCTTATGGTGATAAAAATGCTTCTCCTTTATTGCTTATACACGATCTGAATGCATATAGCTCTGGATATGAGTGGAATAACGTTATACAGCATTTATCAGATACACACTATGTTTATGTATTAGATATGCTTGGATGCGGTCACTCTGATAAACCACACATCACTTACACAACATATATGTATACACAGCTATTAAATGATTTTATAACAAATGTTATAGGAAAACCAACAGATATAATGGCAACTGGAAGTTCTGCTCCAATAGCAATAGGCGCTGCCTTTACTAACAATGCCTTATATAATAAAATCCTGCTGGTAAGCCCAGAGGCTGTCTCTAGAGCAGGAATCACGCCAGGGAAAAGGGCTAATATAAGAAGAAAGCTTCTCTCTATTCCTGTAATTGGAACAACAATTTATAATATATGTGTAGGAAAAGGCCGATTAAACAAAATACTTGGAAATAAAGTATTCAGTGATAATCTTGTACCTATTGATTACCTGAATGCCTGCCACGAAAATGCCCACTTATCTGGTGCATCTAGTAAATATCTTTTTTCAAGCACAGAGTGTAACTATACAACAGTTTCTATATCAAAAGCCGTTAAAGAACTAAACAACTGTATATATATTATACATGGTGATAATTTTAATACAGAAACACTCAATGAATACACATCTCTTAATAGTGCGATTGAAACTGTTAATATATCTGGTTCAGGTTTACTTCCACAGGTAGAACAGCCTGATGAGTTTATAAAACAGTGTGAGATATTGTTGTTTAATTAAATATTAGTTGGTGACGAACGGACGACAAATATAAGTGAAAATGGGTGCTACGCATACGTCGTGAGATGCACTTGAAGTTCAATTGTGATAGTTCTTAGACTTTTACTTAACCCCCCAGCTATCCACAGACACGGATGTCTGTGGAAGTGAGATATGGGACATGAATGTCCCGTATCGAACGGTAGCGGCAGTAGTCACAACCTATAAGAAAAGTCTTAGAAATATCCAATTGAAACTTCTGGCATCGATGATGTATGTGCAGCACCGATTTTCACTTATATTATGTCGTCAGTTCGTCAACCGAATGTTTACTAAACAACAATTTAACCATCCAGCTGATCCACGACACGATATCATCAATCACCCCAATGGCTCCTTTGATGGCATACCTGCCTTTCTTGGATATTTTTTCCCAGTACTCTTAATCTTTTTAATATATACAAGAGATCTTTCAATATCCGTTTCTGGAAGTTTGAATTTATCAACCTTTTCTATAACACCACCAAGAATACTTACTGCCTTCTTCGACTTTTCAAGCTCAGCATCAACATCTCCTGACTTATATGCAACAAAATATCCACCAATCTTCACAAAAGGCAGATTATACTCTGATAAAACTGCAAGGTCAGCCACTGCCCTTGATACACTAACATCAAACTGTTCACGAAGCTTAGGATTTCTCCCACCATCCTCTGCCCTTCCGTGTATGGTAGTAACACCTTTTAAAGACAACTGACTTATAACCTCATCAAGAAACTTTATCCTTTTATTTAATGAGTCAAACAAAACAACCTCAGTATCAGGATATGCAATCTTAAGTGGAAGTCCTGGAAATCCGGCACCTGTCCCCACATCTATAAGCCGCAGCCTTGAGTTATCCCCAGTTATTGGAAGCTTAAGCACAAGGCTGTCAAGATAATGCTTTAACATAACCTCTTCATAATCAGTTATACCTGTAAGATTCATAAAACTATTCCATTCTACAAGCAGCTCATAATACTTATCAAGCTGTTCAAGCTGTATATCATTAAGACTAACCCCTATACTGTCAAGATTCCTTTTAAACACTGTACTTGGCATATTCTCTCCTATTCCTCAATCACATGCTTACTTTTTATTAATCAGTTACACGTACACTTTTATTTTTACATTTGCAAGCCTACTTCTTCTATTTACATTTGCAAGCTTGCTTCCTTTATTTATATTTACATGCTTGCTTCTTTTATTTACATTTACATAAATTTTCAATTACAAGCCTGATTTTTTATTCATCTATAACCTGCTTATTTCTTCTATAGCTTTCAAGATATACAAGAAGCACCGAAATATCAGCTGGCGATACACCAGATATTCTTGATGCCTGTCCTATCGAACGTGGATTGAACTTATCAAGCTTCTGCATAGCCTCTTTTCTAAGCCCATTTATCTCATAATAATCCAGTCCTTCAGGAATAATCTTGTTTTCAAGCTTCTTAAAATGCTCCACCTGTCTTAACTGACGGCTTATATACCCCTCATACTTAAGGTTAATATTTACCTGCTGTCTAACATCCCAAGGAAGCTCTGGTCTGTGCTTATCAATAGGTGCAAGCAGCTCATACGAAAGCTCTGGCCTTTTTATAAGTTCTGCTAATGTCACACCAGTTAAAAGCTCTGTACTTCCATTTTCTAAAAGAAGCTTCTGAACCTGTTCGTTAGTTCCTATATTAACACCTTTAACACGCTCTATTTCTTCATCTATAAGCTTTATTTTATTCTGAAGTCTTTCATATCTTTCATCAGAGATAAGACCTATGTCATGACCATACTTTGTAAGTCTTATATCTGCATTATCCTGTCTTAATAAAAGCCTGTATTCAGCTCTTGAAGTCATCATTCTATATGGTTCAAATGATTCCTTTGTAACTAGGTCATCTATAAGAACACCTATATAGCTTTCTGAACGGTCTAATATGAGAGGTTCTTCTCCCTTAACATACTGTGCAGCATTAATACCTGCTATTATACCCTGTGCAGCCGCCTCTTCATATCCTGAGCTTCCATTAAACTGTCCACCAGCAAAAAGTCCCTTTATCTTCTTGAATTCTAGTGATGATTTAAGCTGTATTGCATTGATACAGTCATATTCGATAGCGTATGCATTTCTTACTATCCTTACATGTTCAAGACCTGGAACTGTCTTATACATTGCATACTGTACATCCTCAGGCATAGAACTGCTCATACCACCAAGATACATCTCGTTTGTATACAGTCCCTCTGGCTCTATGAATACCTGGTGTCTGTCTTTATCAGCGAATCTTACCACCTTATCCTCTATTGAAGGGCAATACCTTGGTCCTGTTCCCTGTATATCACCTGAATACAATGGTGAACGGTCTATATTATCTTTTATAATCTTATGTGTCTCTTCGTTGGTATATGTAAGCCAGCAACTCACCTGATCCTTCTGTACTGTAGCCGGATCTGTTTCAAATGAAAAAGGAACAACCGTCTTATCACCAAACTGCTCTGTCATTTTACTAAAATCTATGGAACGTTTATCCACTCTGGCAGGAGTACCCGTCTTGAATCTTCTTACTTCTATTCCGTTATTTATAAGTGATTCTGTAAGATGGTTGGCTGCCTGAAGTCCGTTAGGACCTGTATGGTAGCTTACATCTCCATATATACATCTTGCCTTAAGATATACACCTGTGCATAAAATTACTGATTTTGCCTCATATACAGCGCCAGATACCGTCTTTACGCCTCCGATTACACCATCATTTACTATTATCTCTGATACCTCTGCCTGTCTTATATGAAGATGCTCTGTATTTTCAAGAACCTGTCTCATTCTTCTTGAATAATCTGACTTGTCTGCCTGCGCTCTTAAAGAATGTACTGCAGGGCCTTTAGATGCATTAAGCATCTTAGACTGCATAAATGTAGCATCTATATTCTTACCCATCTCGCCACCAAGAGCATCTATCTCTCTTACAAGATGTCCTTTAGAACTTCCTCCTATATTAGGATTACAAGGCATCATTGCTATACTCTCTACACTCACTGTAAATATAATAGTTTCTAGTCCAAGTCTTGCACTTGCAAGTGCTGCCTCGCAGCCTGCATGTCCGGCACCAACTACTACTACATCATATGTTTCCTTAATATTAGGCATGATTACTTCCTTCCTGTCTTTTCATTTAAATGTAATAAGCTATTTTCCCATACAGAACTTCTCAAATATCCTGTCGGCAAGGTCATCTTCTACTTCCTCACCTATGATAAGTCCAAGTTTTTCATACGCATTCATAAGATCAATCGTAAGAAAATCTTCACTCATATTACTGTCTATTCCTTCTTTAACAAGCTTAAGACTTTCAAGCGCCTCTCTTAAAAGATTCTTATGTCTTAAGTTAGTTATATATATTTCTTCATTTGTTGATATGTCACCATTAAAGAACATATCCTTTATCTCACTTTCAAGCTTATCTATACCTGTTTCTTCCTTTGCTGATACAGATATTACGTTACATGACAAATGCTTTAGTACATCTTCTTTAGTAACAACCTGTTCCATGTCAGACTTATTAAGAAGTACAAGCACTTTTTTATTCATAATAAGATCCATAATTTCGTAGTCATTATTATCAAGTGGTCTTGATGAATCTATGACATATATTATAAGATCTGCATCTTTTGCATACTGTTTTGCTTTATTAACACCTATGTTTTCCACATAGTCATCTGTCTTTCTTATACCTGCTGTATCTATAAGATTAAGCGTAACTCCTGACAGGTTTATCTGCTCCTCAAGAACATCCCTTGTAGTGCCCTCAATGTCAGTAACTATCGCCCTTTCCTCCCTGGCAAGTGCATTGAGAAGACTTGACTTTCCAGCATTGGTTTTACCAAGTATTACTGTCCTTATTCCATCTCTCATAATACGTCCGTTATCAGCTGTTTTCAACAACTTATCAACACTTTCCACACAGTTATCCACATCTGTGCACATTTTATCAACATTATCGTTAATATCATAATGTTCTGGATCATCAAGTGCCGACTCTATAAATGCTACATTATCCAGTATGATTTCTCTTATTTTTTTTATTTTTTCAGATAGTTTTCCACCAAGCTGATTTACTGATGACTTAAGTGCATAATCATTTCTCGCATTTATAATATCTATAACCGCTTCTGCCTGAGAAAGATCTATTCTTCCATTAAGAAATGCCCTCTTTGTGAATTCTCCTGGCTCTGCCGGCTTGGCGCCATTCTTAAGTACTGTATCTAACACTCTTCTTGTCACAAGAATACCACCATGACAGTTTATTTCTATAACATCTTCTCTTGTATACGTGTCAGGAGCCCTCATAACAGATACTAAAACTTCATCTATCACCTCATCACCATCTTTTATAACACCATAATGTATTGTGTGGCTTCTGGCATCCTTTAATTTCTTCTTATTCTTAGCTTCAAAGATTTTATCTGCTATCTCAACAGCATCCACTCCACTCAGCCTTACTATACTTATTCCACCACTTGACATAGTGCTTGTTGATATCGCTGCTATTGTATGCTCCATATATACACTCCTGTTCTATATAATTAACGCCTTTATCATAAACATAATTATCACTGTCATTCTGCCCATTTTGCAGTTGCTGATTAAGCAATATATTACCAGAAAGGGCTGCTGTTGTAATAATACCACAGCAGCCCTTAACAAGCAAAATATCATAACACTTTTTCGATTTTAAAATCTGATACTCATATAATGTTCATCTTACTTATTATCATTATAATTCTTTCTTGAATATCTGTTATTGCCACTCTTTTCTCTGTCAAGATAAACAACAACATGTCTGAAAGGCTCTTCACCCTCACTCTTTGTTGAAACGAACTTGTCATTCTGTAATGCAGAATGGATAATTCTTCTCTCGTAAGGATTCATAGGTTCAAGTGCAACTGAACGTCTGCTTCTCTTAACCTTATAAGCAATATTTTTTGCAAGTGATTCAAGAGTATCTTTTCTTCTCTGTCTGTAATTCTCTGTATCAACCTTAATTCTTACATACTTTTCTTTACCCTTGTTAAGTACAAGACTTGTAAGATACTGGATTGAGTCAAGTGTCTGTCCTCTCTTACCGATAAGAAGTCCCATATTCTCGCCAATAAGTTCAACATTGACACATTCTTCTTCTGTATCGAATGTTATCTTTACTTCAACCGGAATATCCATTGCTCTGAACATATCACCAAGAAATGTTCTTATTCTTGATTCGATTTCTTCATTAGATAATACTGGTCTTGGTTCATTGTTGTTAGCTTTTTCTTCTAAATCTTCTTCACTGGCATTAACTGCCTGTGTTGCACTTACCTTTGAATTATCTGCCTTAGGAGCTGTTTCTTTCTTAACAGCCTTTTCTGTCTCTTTAACAACTTCTTTCTTAGATTCGGCCTTAATCTCACTCTTGATTGTGTCATCAATTGACTTCTTTTCTTTAGCTTCTAACTTGCTAAATTCATCATCTACTGAACCTACACCAGCCTTAACTCTTGCCTTAATCTTTGCTGGCTTTGAATTAAATATTCCGAATAAGCCATTGCTTCCTTTATCGATTACTTCATATTCTATCTTGTCGCTGGATATTTCAAGCTTAAGACAAGCATTTGTTATAGCTTCATCTACTGACTTTCCTGTAACTTCAATATATTCCATGTTTTTACCCTCACTTACATTAAAATCCTGTTAGTTCTTTCTGGTACCATTCTTACTGCTCTTCTCGTTATATTTAGCGACCATACCTGCCTTTTCAGCAAGACTTCCTGGCTTGGCCGTCTTATAATACTGTGCAGATTCTTTTATTTCTTTTACCTTTTTTTCATTCTCTGCTTTTATCTGTTCTAATGACTTAACAGCTTTTTCCCTGTTAACATTCTTAGTTGATACTGTAGCATTCTTAGCTATTGTTTCTGGTGGAAGTCCCTTCTTTGCACGCTTCTTGTTGCGCTTTTCAACATTCTTCTTAACTATCGTTTCAGCACCTAACTTGTCATAGTATCTGTTTATAAATACTGTGATAATAGTCTGGATCACAGAAGTTGCTATCCAGTAAAGACCAAGACCTGCAGGAACAGATATTGCGATAAATGCTGACATTAATGGGAATATATAAGTAGTCATTCTCATAGATGCAGCCATTGGGTTATCATCATCTACCGGTGTATTTCCCTGTGCAACCTTTACACTTATAAACTGTGATAAACCTGAAAGTACAGGTATAAGGAATGCAAGTGTAAGCCCAAATCCTGGTTCCTGTGACATATTAATACCTAAAAATGTATTCATCTGTTCAAGACTTGCATGGCTGTTAGCAATAATATCGCTGAATGCTGGAAATGCATTTCTTAACGCATCCCAGTTTTCTGTACTAAACTTGTTAATTTCTGTGATTGCTGTATTAACATTTGTCCAGTCTATATTTTCACCAAACTGCTTCATGGTATCTGTATAACCGCTCGCAGACATTATACCACCATTATCAGTAAGAAATGCTGTAAAAAGATTCTTTAACTGTGTGATATAAAGTGGTATGAATCTGAACACCTGGTAAAGTGCAAGCAGAATAGGCATCTGTATAAGCATCTGTACACATCCACCCATCTGTGAAACACCATACTTTTCATATACAGCCTTAGTTTCCTCCTGCATCTTCATCATTGCATTCTGGTCATTTTTCTTGTCTTTATACTTTTCATTGATAGCCTTTATTTCCGGACTCATTACCGAATTAAGCTTGGCTAACTTCTGCTGCTTTATGCTTAAAGGAAGCATGCACAGCTTAACTATAATTGTAAATAGAATAATTGCAATAGCAACATTTCCGATGTGTAAGAAGCTTAATGCTTCAAACAAAAGATCAAAAATATAACCTAACACCTGTGCTATTGGCATGATAATTGCATTAAACAAATCAAACCTCCTGGTTATTAATGTAATCTTTTTCTTTTATATTTACCAATAGGTACAGGATCAAATCCTCCCTTATGAAAAGGATTACATCTTAATATTCTTTTAAATGCCAACCATCCACCTAATATAACTCCATACATATCTATCGCTTCTATTGCATATTGTGAGCAGCTTGGAACATAATTACAATAGCTTCTTCCTTTATAAGGAGATAACGCTACCTTATAAAAACGTATCAGCTTTATAACTATTTTTTTACCTGTGTTGCTATATTTTTTCATATTTTTCCTCATTAACATACATATTAATATGCATTTTCATCAAGAATTCAGCATAAATCATTTCTAATATGCACTTTCAATTTACATAAAATAACAATAGCAATAACAAACAATTGCAATCACAATCAATTGCATTGAAGCAATCCTTACCAATC